>SDBT01014949.1_pt1 | contig 12348 bp, 6 predicted proteins | sample 2277101 | NCBI WGS metagenome assembly SDBT01 (sample SAMN10404973, study PRJNA504765) | marine sediment metagenome | isolation source: marine sediment core GS10_PC15, 103 cmbsf | place: Arctic Ocean: Southern Knipovich Ridge | collected 2010
TAAACGGCTTATAAAGGGCTCGCAAAGGGCTCAGAAATAAAAACAGGAAATAATTTTTTCAAGGAGCAGTCTTTTAATACACAAGAAGATAATCCATTAAAAACTTGCATCTTGCACCTTGCACCTTGCACCTTGCACCTTGCAACTGACTAACTAAATTAATTTATAAATATAAAACAGGCGGATTTTATTATGCAATCACAAGTCTATCCCTGGAGAAGATATTGGGCAAGATTATTTGATATTACCTTTATCATGCCCATCTATATATTTATAATTTCCCTATTCTACCCCGGGTTCAGTTACACAATAATCCGAATAGACAGTCTTGTCGGGGGTATACTGCTCTTACTATTTTACCTGATATTCTTCGAGCCGATGATGCTCTCCTCATTCAGCACCACCCCTGGAAAGGCTTTGCTGGGAATAAAGATACGTGATCTATCCGGAAAAAAGATTTCCTATGCCACAGGAATGAGAAGAGGATCCCTTCTCTGGTTAAATGGTATGGGGATGGGAATTCCCTTTATTGCATTTTTCACTATGATATTTGCTTATAGAAGATTAAAGAGAAATGGAATAACCAGCTGGGATGAGAAATGCGGAATCAGCGTAATACACGACCAACTAAGTATTTTCAGAGTTATTTTATTTATAACCATATTTATTTTTTGTATATTTATATGGGCTGGATTTATGAGTAATTTTTAGAATAATAAATGTCTAACTGTCTTCTCTACCGAAATTTTTGCTTATGAGAATTTGCGCCATGAGATACAGGAAGAGATTGCGGGAATGGAAAAAAGATATAAATAGAGGATTTTTAGAACTTTTGTCGAATATAAATAGTGTTATGTATTATCAAAATTGCCAAAAGTAATATTATAAAAATTTATAAAAATGGGAGAACAATTTAATAATTATGAAAAAATTTGCTAAAAGCATTTTGAATTATTTCGCTACTTATACTGAAACTCGTTTTAACTTTCAAAAGAAAATAGATTATAAATGGACTGATAATTCTTTAACTTCTGATTTTTCTGTATTTCCAGATTTCCAGAAAAAAATATTAGATTCTATTAAAAAAGGAGAAAAGTTTAATTTTGAGATAAAAAGGGGAGATTATAAAATTAGTGTAAACGAAGATGAGTTTAAACAAAAATTAATTGATAAACTTGGGTCTGATTATAATTTAGAATACCTTAAAACCTGTATCAAACAATCTAGGGATAGGTTGCTCCAATTATATGGAAACAAAACTATATTATCAGGAAAAGAAGGGAATCGAATAGTTGACAATATAGAACAAAAAGAGGAATTTCAAAAACAAATCTTCTCAGAAGGCTCTCGAAAGTTTAATCTTGCCTTTAGGCAGGCGATTAAAGAGATTCTCTATAAATTGCAAAAACAGAAGATAGAGCAACTAAAGACAGAATTAAAATTCAAGAGCAAGCCTTTATCAACTTTAAATCCCCAAAGTATCGAGCAAGAAATATTTGATTCTTTACAAAAAACAGCACAAAAAGAAAACAATGTAGAAAAATATTTTTCTCAAATAAAAAAGCAGATATTAGATACATCGTTTGATCTTACTATATTTGATCTATATGGTACTATTAGAAAATTTATTCCCTTCGTTGGAATAGGAAATGCCTATATCTTTTTTCATGAAATATATTTAGAAAAAGAGGAAGAAAAAGAAAAAACTGATAAATATCCTCTTTTTCTCATAGAAATTGAAATTGACGAATTGGCTGATAAATTAATTATTAGAAGCAAACACGATATAGTGATCATTAATGCCCCGGCTATTAATTCTTTTGAATTTGAAAGTATTTTAACTACTCCTCGTGCAGCGAGATTCGTAGATGCCAAATATTATTTAGGAAGCATAGAAAATCATTTACAGAATACCTACAATATATTTGATGAATTTTTATTGGTACATTGTTTTAAATCATTTCAATTACCGAATTATCCAAATATAAACTTTCGTATTGGCCTGCAAGTGGTACAGAAAGAAAATCGCAAATTATTAGATTATTCTGAATTAATTACCCATCTTGATGCAGGAAAAGGCGATAAATTTCTCAGCCTTATTAAAAATTACATTTCTGGTAATGTTAAAAATGCAACCGACAAAGTAGATGAAGAATTCAACAAACGTTACCCTCGAAAATCAGTAAACCATTTATTGTCCACCATTCCCCTTTCTTTAAATAATCCTCAAAAGAGAATCCTTATTGCTTTGGAAAACGAACGAAATAATATAATTGTAGTAGATGGTCCTCCCGGGACAGGAAAATCTTATGCTATTGCAGCAATTACCTATTGGGCTAACCAGAAAAATAAATCAATTGTGGTAACTTCTCATAAAAAAGCTGCTTTGGATGTAATTGATGGTATGATGACTAAAAATTTTATAAAAATACATCCTGATGAAAAGCCTTCTATTTTAAGAATATCTCGAGACGATATTAGCATTAACAATTTTGAGAATACACTTTCTGACCCGGTTATTTCAGCATCAAATAAAAGAGTTAATCAATTTAATGAAAAAGCAGTTGAAAAGGACTTTGCTAATTGTCATCAAATAATTGAAGAACAGAATAATGATTTTTGGACTAATTCCGAAAATTACCCAGAGTATATTTCTAAATTATTAAATTTTGAACAAATAGAAAAAGAATTACAAGAAAAATCTATAATAAAAGAAAACCAAACCCTTTATAAATTGCAAAAAGACGAAAATATTAATTTTAATCTTATAAGAGAGCTTATCACAAAAATAAAAGAAAACGATTTAAACAATTTAAGTTTAGAACAATTAAATTTTCTTTACCAAAAATCAAGCCTGATAAGTGATTGGTTAACTGCTTGTCAGAACATAAACAATTTACCGCTTGAAAAAATAGAAGTAAATAATCTAAATAATTATGATTTTAAAAATCTCGACCAATTTTCAGACTTATTTTTTAAGATAGCCGAATATTTAAAACCCCAATCTTTAATTTTTACAGATAAAGAAAAATTAAAATATCGTTCTTTGCTCGCAAGGATGGGAATAAAAAATAATCAGGAATTCCAAAATAATTTAAATTCGTTAGAGAAATTGGAATATGACAATGTGTTAACTAACATTTTTTATTTAACGTCTAAAGAGAAATCAACAATTACTGTAAAAGAGCTTAAATCCGGAATTTCTAAATTAAAAGATATTAGAAACTATATTAAGAATCGCGAACTGTTAACTCCGGTGCTCCAATCATTAAATTTAACCGAAGAAGATACTAAACAACTTTTTCATTTATTAAGTAAAATAAAAGGTTTAATTAATAATTTAAACCCCGATACCCTTTCTTCTCTACAAATCTTAAAGAAATATTTTTCACCAATTCTATCAGAAATAAGCATATATTTTGATAATTTACAAAGTTTAAACGAGTTATTTTTAGAGAAAGATATCCCCAATAAAGTTTTAAATTATGTCCAATTATTTATAGAATTAAATCAAAAAGAAGTATTTAATCTCCCTGATCAAGAAGTCATCAAAGAATATTACCAAACACTCCATAAAAAATTAGAAAATATTAATGACCAACGGATAAAAAATCTTAATAATTATTCCACCGAAAAAGAAAGAATTATTGTTAGTATGAAGGCAGGGAAAAGATTAACCCCTAAAGAATTAAAAGTTCTATTAGAAAACATTTCCTGTATTATTTCCGAACCAGATTTGATTTCTAAGTATTTTCCTATGGAGGAAGATTCTATTGACCTTTTAGTAATAGATGAAGCTTCCCAGGTGTCTATTGCCGAATCAATCTCTCTATTATTAAGGGCTAAACAAATAGTAGTTTTTGGTGATGAATATCAATATGGAGCAGTGGGGGCAATTAACGTAAGTAAGAGATATTCAGACCAATATTTTAAAGAGATTTTAGATAATTATGCTAAAGATTATCAAATAGCCTTTGATGAAAAAGAAAAAGAAAAAATAACAGCTGAAGCATCTTTAGATGTAAATCCAGATGATCAATTTATTGAACCGATATATAAACCCGAAGAAGGTACCAAAGAATGGCTAAAGACCTTTAGTGTTCGGACATCTACACTCAATTTTGCTAAAGCCTTAAAAAATTATAGCACTTCTTTGGATATTCATTTCCGGAGTTTCCCGGAGATAATTGAATATTCTAATGAATATTTCTATCGACCCAGCCAAATTCCTTTAATCGTTAACCGTATTCGAACTAAACCTATTAATGAAGTTTTACGTTTTATTAAGGTGGATACCAAAGGTAATTCCGGGAATAACGTTAATTTAGATGAAATAATAGCTATAAAAGAAGATATACAAAACTTAATTGCCAATGGATTTAAAGGTACAATTGGTATTATTACTTCCTTTAGAGAACAAAAATATCGGACGGAGGAAATATTACGAAAAGAATTACCCAATTACCATCGATTATCTAAAAAACATAAATTAATTATCTGGTTTGTAGGTGATGTGCAGGGAGAAGAAAGAGATATAGTTTATTATTCTTTAGTAGAAGATAAAGCAATTGGCAATGCAGATTTACGCACTATCTATCCAGTAATAGAAGGAAGAGCAGATTCTATTCGCAGTTTAAAAATGCAGAGGTTAAATGTAGGATTCAGTCGAGCTAAAGATACTATGGTTATAGTACACAGTATGCCTTTGGAAGAGTACTCTAATACTCGCATGGGCGATGCCTTAAAATTTTATCAAGAAATACAAAAAAGTGCTATTGATAATTATATAACTGATGAGACAATATTTGGGTCTCCCGCAGAAAAAGACCTCTATACTTTATTGATTCAGACTGATTTTTATAAAACCAATCGGAACAAAATAAAAATAATTGCCCAATTCCCCATCGGTGAATATATACAAAAAACGTACAATAAATATATCCCTAAATACCGGGTGGATTTTCTAATAATCTTTTCTCATCACGGAAAAGAGAAATCTCTTATATTAGAATATGATGGGGTAGAATATCATACTAAAAATCCTAATCTGATTACCAAACATAATTTCTCTCAGGAATATCTTGAATATGATATCCAGCGCCAGTTGGAATTGGAAAGCTATGGATATAGTTTCTTAAGGATTAATAAGTTCATTCTACTTCCTCAAGAAAAAAATCAGACAAAATTGGATATTTTAAATAATTTATTGGTTAAAAAATTAAGTTTTAAAGAAAATTAAAAGAAAAAAGAAGGAATATTATGACAAAGATAAATGTTAGTGAAGATGATCTGCAGAAACTTAGTGAATGCATAAATAATCAAACAGAAATTCCAGAAGATTTGCTGGTTAAACTATCTCCTGGTTTTTTTGAAAAACTTCAACGAGAAGGACGGTTTGACTATCAAAAATTAAATAAATTCAAGATTCCCACTATCGAATATGCTGGTAAAAGACCGGAATCAGTTATTCTCGCACAAGCTGCTATTACCGGAGGTGCTGCACCTCTGCAAATAGTAAGGAGTTTCGGAGAAACCAAAGATAATGAATGGCGCAATATGATAGTACAGGGAGATAATTTACAATTTTTAAAGACCTGCTATTTAAACCAGGGCCCTTTAATCAAAGATAAAGTCAAAGGAAAAGTGAAACTGATTTATATTGACCCCCCGTTTGGGACAGGTGCTGAATATGGCGGACGAAATGGAGAAATGAGTTATAGTGCAAAATTAATGGGAGCAGAATATATTGAAGCCTTAAGAGAAAGATTGATTTATTTAAGAGAAATACTTAGTATTGATGGAAATGTTTTTATTAGAATAGATTATCGTTTTGGATCTTATATAAAAATAATTATGGATGAAATATTTGGTAAAGATAATTTTAAAAATGAGATAATTGTATCTAAATCCAGCAGAATAAAAACCAAAGGGAAGAAGTTTCTTTCTTGGCACGATAGCATTTTTCTTTATTCAAAAGCAAGTAGTTATGCCTTTTTTAATCACATAACTAAAAGTAGAGGGAAAGAAGAATGGAGGCAAATGGATAATGATGGAGAACAATGGTCTGTTATTCCAAAAAGTATTTTGTACCTTCACTCGTCAAAAAATGTTAAATATAATGAAAAGGGAAAGCCCATTTCAAGAGCAAAAATAATATTAGGAAAAGAATTTCTACCACCTATTGGCAGAAGATTTCCGTCTCAAGAAACAATTTTTAAACTTGAAAAGGAGAAAGTAATAAAGCTAAATAGTAATAAAAGACCCATTATGTTAAAACCAAATGAAATTCCCTTAACTGATGATTGGACTGATATAACAAGCTACTCATACACTACTAATTATCCCACGGAAAATTCAGAAGAATTGTTAGAAAGGGTTATTAAGGCTTGTTCTGATTCTAATGACTTAGTCTTAGATTGTTTTGCCGGTTCCGGAACTACTGCTGCAGTAGCGGAAAAATTGGGTAGGCGCTGGATTATGTGTGATTTTGGTAAACACGCAATTTATACTATGCAAAAAAGAATTTGGAATGTTGCTACTTCTAAAAAAATAGAACAAGAGGCAAAGAAAAATGAAAAATATAACCAGCCACCTAAACCTTTTTCAATAATTTCCGCTGGTGCTTATGATTTTTCCCGGATTATGAATTTAAGAAAGAATAAAGACGCCTACATTAATTTTGTATTAGGATTATTTAGTATTGCGAGAGATGAAAAAGATTATTCCTTGAAATACAAGTTATCTAATATATATACCGAAAAAGACAATAATCCGGTAGAAGTCTATCCAGTCTGGGAAGATGATTATCTTAGAGAAATTAAAATAGATGAAGATTATCTGAAAGAAATTATTGTTGCTACAGGAGGTAGATTAAAAGGTGATTATTATATTGTTACTCCAGAATCCTGTACAATTATAACTGATACCACTTTAAAGAACAGTAATAATGAGGAAGTAAATTTTAAGCTACTAAAATTTCCTTATAAAGTTTTGGAAGACATATCACGCCATTTACAAATTGAAGAACAACCCAGCTCCCAAGAAGATATTAATAAATTAATTTCTTCCACTGCATTCTATTTTAACGAAGATATAAAGATTGAAGTAGAAAGAATCCCTGAAGGATTTATAATTAAACAATTCAAAACAGAAATCTTAGATAAAAGTAAAAGAAGATTTGAAGGCTTAAAAGGATTATCCATGCTACTGATTGATAGAAATTATAATGGAAAGATATTTAATATGGATTTAGCTATTTATAGAAAAGAGATAAGTGATGAGGGTATAGTGAAGGTAAAAGATCTTAATGAAAATAGTTCTCTCACTGCCATCGATAAACATGGTAATGAGAGTAAAATTACTAAAATTTAGGAAAAGGCAGGATATAAAAAATGCCTAAAGTTGAAAAACTTTATTTATCAAATCACACTTTGGATATTAATGTTCGTAAATGTAATTATGATAAGTTTGATTTCTCTGAAGTAGAAGATTTTGTTAGAGAATTAGTAGGCAGCCGGGACTATGAATATAATGCAATCAAAGACTTGATGGTTTATCTTTGGGGAGGAAGTTATCAGAATATTTCCGAGTTAGCTCGAGAAAATTTTGCGAAAAAAGGAGCAATTCAACAAAGATTTCAGAGCGAAGAAAATTTTTTAAGACATTTACCTTTGCCAGATAGATTATCCGGTGTAGTACATTTAGCTACTGGTACTGGAAAATCCTATGTGATGTTTGCTTTAGCCTATCTATCGATTATTTTAGGAAAAGTAAAAAGAGTTTTGGTTTTAGGCCCTTCTTCTACGGTAATTGAAAGGGGATTGAGGGGAAAATTTCGAGAACATCTTTATGGACAGACTGCACAGAAATTAAAACAAAAACTTCCCCAAAAATATAGTAATATCCCGATTAATCTTTTAGACGAAAATAGGCCAATTGTAGATAATTCAATTGTTATAGAAAATATTAATTCTATATACAATAAAGAAAATAATTCAATCGGGGATACTTTATTTTCTCAGACCGATGAAGTCTTAGTTTTAAGTGATGAAGTACATCATGCTTATTCCCATCTATCCTTTAGTGGTAATGCTTATATTATAGAAGAAGGGGGAAGAGGAGAAAATAGAGATGAGCGCCTATGGATGAAATTTTTAAGAGAGGAACCAAAAATAAAAAGACATATAGGTTTCACTGGTACTCCCTATAATCAGGATGAATATTTTGCTGACGTAATTTGTAACTATTCTATTAAAGATGCAATAGAAGAAAAATATATTAAAAAAATAAATCCCATCATCCATACTAAAATTGAGGGAGAAAAAGAAACTGTCTCTCAACTTCAAAGGTTTGAACAAATATTAATTACCCACGATGAAAACAAAGAAAATTATTCTTATAAGTTAAATGGGAACTCTCGTCTAAAACCAATTACTATTTTTATTAATCCTACATGCTCACGCGCTCAAGCAAATACTGAGGAATTTATTAAAGCTTTGTGTGAATATTTAAAAAATACTCGGTCAGAATATCAAAACTTGTCAATTTCCCAGTTAGATTCAATAGCTAGGGAAAAAGTAATTTGTGTAATTAGTAAACCCACCGATGATGATTACCAAGAAAAATTAGAACAGATAGAAGAACTTAATCCTGAAAAGCCAGGAGGCAAAGTGGAATTTATCTTTGCGGTAAATAAATTATCGGAAGGTTGGGATGTAGATAATGTTTATCAAATTGTTCCCATGGAAGAAAGAGTGTTTAGATCCAAACTTTTAATTTCGCAAGTTTTAGGTAGAGGTTTAAGGCTACCTCGAAAAGTACCAAACAGTTTAATCCAGGCAAGATATCCGGTAGTTACTGTAACTAACCATGAGAAATTTGCCGAACATATCAAAGAGTTACTTTTTGCAGTTACTGATTGTGAAGCTCGTTTTATTTCCAGAATATTAAAAAATAGTGATCGAGTAAAATATAATTTTAATCTCTTTAATTTAGAATATCTACCAGGTGAAAAGATAGAGGAAGCTCCTACTTTAAAACAAGACCTTAGAGATAGAACCTTAATTTTAACCCGTCCTTCGGAGAAGCTAAATCTTAAAGTTGATTATCTATTAGACCAAAAGAGATTTAATTTAACTAAAGAATTTTATACGCTTGATGAAGTAGCTTCAGAAATAGCAGATAGATTTAAATTTCGACAATTTGAAAATAAACATTTTGATTTTGGGAATAGCATAATTATAGATAGATTGCCAGAATTTGAGGATATAAAAAGAGTAATCAGAATAGCTATGCAAAATGCTGGTTTTGAAGATGATAAACTATCAAAAAGTAACCGCAAACAAATAGACCTATTTTTTAATCAATTTCTTCCTCAGGGCACCAAGAAGGCAAAAAGAATAAATATAGATGGTAATTTTAAAGAGATTAGGACTGAAGATATGGACGCTTCAAGTATCCGCTCTGGAGAGCTGGGAAAATATACAAGCGTTTTAATCTCCGAAGATTATCAAGAAGAATTAGAGGAAGAAAATAAATTCGTTATTGATTATTTAGTAAAAAGATTCAAAGAAAAGCCCAGTAATCAATTAAGTTTGTATGACTTTATGTACCAAGAAAAGTCAGACTATTTCCGCCAATTAATAAAAGATAAACTAATTTATGTGGTTAACACTTCCGTATTTAAAACTCCTCAAAATTTAGTTATTCTTTCCCATGAGCCAGAAAGGCTCTTTGTCTTTAATCTGATAAAAAATGCCAAATATATAAACTCCTGGATTAAATCTCGAGATATGGGATTCTACAGCATTGATTACGAATTTTTTAAATGGGGGAAGGACCGTACCCGCCGGAGTTTTAATCCCGATTTCTTTGTTAAAATAAATTTAGAAAATTACATAGATAGATTAATTTCTGATAATCCGGAAATAAATTTAACTGACCTGTATCAATTACAAGATAAAGGTATAGAAAATATTATCCGGGCAGTAGAAATTAAATCTGATGAAAACCAGGAAGAAATTACTCGTGCCAAAGAAAAATGGAGCAAAGACCATTTTAAAAGATTAAATAAAAAACTTAAATTGGTAAATTCTATTGATTTCCCTGATGAATTTCAAAATGATATCAATACTTTCTACACCTTTGAATTATTACGACCAATGGACTACGATCTATGGTTCAGTAATTTACAAAAAGGCGTTATCTGGGTGAAGTAATGCTTAAATATTCCAAAGAAAATATCAATGGGAAAATAGTAGTAAGGATTGATCAGATTGCATATCCGCCTACAGTCTACTTAGATACGTGGGCATTATTTGATTTTATTGGGGATAATGATTTAGCTGATAGATTCATCAAGATTTTAAATAATCTAGGTGGTACTTTAATGTTGTCTATGATATCAGTTATTGAAAATATGGCTATAGATAATCAAGAGCAAATTCAAAATTTATACAAATTTATTGATTCAATGGGCGCAGCTTTTTTAGATTTTAACTTCACGAGAGTTATTAAGAAAGAAAAAATATATAAAAAAATTAGAGGTCCTTTTTTAAAAATTAGCCCCGCCATAGATTGTGGATTATTGGATTCATTTATAAAAATTCACAAACCTGAAAATCCCTTAAAAGTATCAGAAATTTTTTTGGCCTATCGACAAGATTTGGAAAACGGTAAAGTGCTAGAGGAGAATTGGGAGCAAAGTTTGTTTCCTATTATTGTAAGAGCAAGAAATAATATTAATGCTCTTTCTAATGCAAAAAAACGTTTTAGAAGACGAAAAGAAAAAGCTAATATGTGTATATTTCCCTGTACGGAATTTTTAATGGAAACTTGTTTTGATCACATAGCAATAAATGAAAATATGAAGATGCCAGACAAAGAATGGCGTGATATTTTTCACACAATCATTCCAGTTGCTTATTGTGATTTTGTATTAATCGATAAGAGATGGACTAATTTTGTAAACACCTCTGGATTAAAAAATCCACAAATTGCAAGAGTTTATAATCATAGAGATTTGAATAGATTTTTCGAGGAATTAAAAGATTGGAATAATTCAGATAGGTTATAATTTTGAAGGGAAATATGGGAAGTCATATCTTTATGAAAGGATGGTTATTTTATACACTTTTATTATATTTTATTATGTCTTTAAAAATTATAATAATCTAATATTGAAGCCCGATATCCCTTATTTATTATCTAAAAAATTAAGTATAGTTAAACTTTGAGGAAAATTATAAGGAGTAAATTTTTTATGAAAGTAATAGATTTAAAAAATACTATTACTGAATTTCAGAAAAAATTAGGTGAACATCGCGAGCTTTGGTCAAAATCTTTAGATAGATCAATTCCAGATTACCCAATTAGAAATACTGAAGAACTTAAAAGGCAGGCTAAATGGCTTAGTCACTGTTTGGGAGGCTTAAGACCATATTTAGAGAGGTTTAAAGATTCTTGGATTATGAAAATTCAGCTTACAGGAACTGTATGGAATGCATTGGATAGTGCTGTAACTTTAAACGATACTGCAGGAATAAAAGGTCCTTCTTTAAGGAATGTAATTAGTGAGTTAGATAAAATTATAGGCCGACTAGAATCAATGAATCCAGATGATGATATTCCTGTAGATAATTCGAAACAAATAAAACCAGGAATTGAGTATGATAGAGTCATTTTAGGTTATTTAGAAAAGCTACATCCTTACATATATGAATCATGTTCTAGTTTATTTATTGATGGACATTATGCACAAGCAATAGAGGAATCTATAAAAGCAGTTTACGAATATATTAGAAGAAAAACTAACTTAGATATCGATGGCGAAAATTTAGTCAATAAAGTTTTTGGCAAAAATAAGCCGATACTTTCGTTTGGGAGTTTGGATAATAAAAATATTTATAATGAACAAGTTGGATTTATGAATATGTTAAAAGGCTTTTACCAGGGTGTTCGAAATCCATTATCTCATACTCAAGGAAAAAAAGAAAAAATGATTAAAGCATTTGAATATTTAGTAATGGCATCACTTTTTTGCAGAAGAATAGATGATACGAATAAACCTACTTTTTGAAATTAAGCTCTATTCATTCATAAAGATTTTCAAATAGGAAGTTTACTGACTGATTTCCTTAAAATTGAATATAAGGAAATGGGATTTATAATTGGCATTGGGAATAAATGGGAATAAGATGGGGACACATGTACCAGCTCAATGATTCGGTAACTTTTAGCGGAAGAGCGCCAAGAAGTTTTATATGTCTTGCAGGGTGAAAGTCCCTGTTGGGTAAGGTCTAGCCAACCACCCATACCAAGTGTTGCATCGAAATGGGTAACCATTAGATG
>SDBT01014950.1_pt1 | contig 12348 bp, 4 predicted proteins | sample 2277101 | NCBI WGS metagenome assembly SDBT01 (sample SAMN10404973, study PRJNA504765) | marine sediment metagenome | isolation source: marine sediment core GS10_PC15, 103 cmbsf | place: Arctic Ocean: Southern Knipovich Ridge | collected 2010
GAAGAAGGCCGAAAAGCCGGTGTCTATCCTCTTTATCCGGAATACGATTGGGGCGCCCTTGCCGTTTGGGGCTGGGGACATGGTGTGGTGCTGGACGCACTGGATCAATTGGGCGTAGCCGATATTAGCAAGGTTGTTGCGACCGGCCACTCGCGCGGAGGCAAGGCGGCCTTGTGCGCCGGCATCTATGACGATCGCATTGCCATTACGGCCCCCAATTCGTCCGGGACCGGCGGCACGGGCAGCTTGCGCTACTTCGAGGAGGGCCAGAAACCGCAGACGATCCGGCATCATATTGGGCGAAACGAGCATTGGTTTGGCCCTCGGTATTTCCAGTTTGCCGATAAGGAAGATCGCCTGCCCTTCGATGCACATTTCGCCAAGGCGGTGATCGCCCCGCGGGCTCTGGTCAACTGCCACGCCCGTCAAGACTACTGGGCCAATCCGTACGGGACCGAGTTGACGCACCGCGCCGCCGAAGCCGTTTTCAAATGGCTGGACGCCGGAGACCGGATCGGACTGCACTGGCGCGACGGCAAGCACGCTCAAAACCAAGAGGATTGGGCGGCCTTATTGGATTTCGCGGACCACCATTTTTTTGACAAGAAAACAGATCGAAGATTCGACAACTGGAACTATCCGGACGCCGAACTACCTTTTGACTGGAAGGCACCTGACGTGATCCCGGTGAAATGAAGTGTTATACTAAATATAGGGAAAAGACCATGTTCTTGTATACAAACTTGAGACGCATCGTAATCCTGTTTTTCATTCAAGCTATTTTTACGGTTTCCGCATTCGCCCAAGCTCGGGTGATTTGGGCCATCGGGAAATCCGACAACAGCGCGGCGGAGTTTGCCCTTGCACCGGCAGGCTATGGCAAATTCATGGAGAAGGATTTTGGCTGGGAAGACCGCTATTTTCTCATTGGGCATTCGCGGGTGGAGAAAGACTGGCCCTATATTATGCCGGGACCGGTGGACAGTTGGGGCGGCACCAGTGGTACGGCGGGTCGCCGCACACATGTGCTCAATATTCTTTTCGGGCTCCGGGAGGCCCCAGCGAGTGATAAATGGAAACTGATCGTCGATCTTGTCGATACTCACACACAACGACCGCCGTTACTCAAGGTCACTGTGAATGGGCACGCCACAAAGTTTCTCCTGCCGAAAGGTGGCTCGGGGACCTCCGCGACCGGGCGCACGGAATCGTCTAAAGAGCATGTGGTTGAGATTCCTGTCAATTCGGGCGTCATCCGCAAAGGTGGCAATGAGGTCCGCTTAGCGATTCTTGCCGGCAGTTGGATGGTGTTCGACCAGGTGCGGCTCGAAGGCCCTGAAGGCGTCGTCGAGGCGCCAATCCAAAATATCTTCATTCGCAATGTGCGGTCCGCTGATTATGAAACGGTTGAGGCCGGCCGGAATGCCCAGCCGCTGCTGATCGACGTCGAACACATCAGTGGAGAGCCCGAACTCAACGTACGGATCGACAGCAAGCATATCTTCACTGGAGCCGTCGAGCAGGGTCGTTACACGTTCGAAGTACCGATGCCGGTCGTTTCCTCGCCGATAACCAGCCGCTACGAGATTCTGGCCGACGGTGAACTGCTGGAAAAAGGGAACGTGCTTCGCTCCCCACAGCAACCGATCACACCGGCCGAATATGTGGACACGCGAATCGGCACCGCACATTCCCGATGGATGATCGCACCGGGCCCCTGGATGCCATTCAGCATGGTGAAGCTGAGCCCGGACAACCAGAACACGGGATGGCAGGCAGGGTATGATCCGAGCTTCGAGAACATCGGAGGTTTCAGTCACATTCATGAATGGACGATGGCCGGAGTTTCTATGATGCCGACTGCCGGCCCGCTTGAAATCCGGCAGGGCCGGCAAAGCGATCCTGATTCGGGTTATCGCTCGCGTTTCGACAAGTCCACCGAACAAGCACCTATCGGCTATTACTCGGCCAACCTGACGGACTACGGAATCAAAGCCGAACTGACCTCCACCACGCGTTGCGGCTTCCATCGCTACACGTTTTCCAGAAAAGCCGTTTCGCGTGTGCTGATCGATCTGCAATTTGGCGCCGAATATGCACTCGAACTTCAACAAGTCAAGATCTACAAGGCGGACATTCATCGAGTCGAGGGACTGAGCACGTACCACTCAAGGTGTTGGGGGGCCGAAGGCCTGCAGGATTACACCGTACATTTTGTTATCGAGTTCGACCAGCCCATCAGAAAGTTCGGAGTCTGGCAAAACGATGAGGTCAGATCGGGCGCCGACTATATCGAGGCCGGTGCCGTCAAAGACGCCGGCGCATTCGCGGAGTTTGACACGAGCGGCAATCCAGCCGTTCAGGCCCGCATCGGTATCTCTCTTGTTAGCATTCAAAATGCCGCCCTCAACCTGAAGACCGAAGTGACCGAACGCTTCGGATGGGATTTCGATGCCGTGCGCATGAATCACCTCCGGGCTTGGAACGATTTACTGGGGCGCATCGAAATTCACAGTCCCGATCGCCGGCAGAAAGTTCGCTTCTATAGCAACCTTTACCGGTCGTTCTGCCGCAACATCTGGAGCGATGTGAATGGGCAGTGGGTGGATGGCACAGAAAAGGTGCGGCAGTTGAGAAATCCCGACGAGGTCGCGCTCGGATGCGATGCTTTCTGGAACACATTTTGGAATCTCAACCAACTCTGGAACCTTGCCGCGCCGGAGTGGTCGAGCCGCTGGGTGAAATCACAGTTGGCCATGTACGACGCTCTCGGCTGGCTTGCCAAAGGGCCCGCAGGCATGGAATATATCCCTGTAATGGTTGCCGAGCACGAAATACCACTGATCGTCGGAGCCTATCAGATGGGCATTCGCGATTTTGACGCAGAGAAGGCCTTCGAGGCGGTGCACAAAATGCAGACGACCCCTCCGAAGAAGATCGGCGGCGGCCTTGCCGGAAACCGTGACCTGGAGGCATACCTGGAGCACAAGTACGTGCCTTCCGACAAGGGGCGGTTCTCCAACACGCTCGAATATGCTTATGACGATTGGGCCGTCGCTCAGTTCGCCAAGGCACTTGGAAAGAACAAGGAATACGAAGAGTTCCTCGACCGCTCAACGTGGTGGCGCAACGCCATCGACCCGGAAACAGGATTCGCCCGCCTTCGAAAATCCGATGGCCGCTTCGAGGAGGATTTCGATTCTTTCAAATCGGGCGCCAATAAGCAATATGTCGAGGGAAATGCCTGGCAACTGACCTTTTTTGTCCCCCAGGACGTGCCGGGCCTCGCCAAAGCGATCGGCGTCGACCGCTTTCGCAAGAGGCTGAAGTGGGGCTTTGAGGAATCTTACAAGTGGCGCTTCAACGCGCCGAACGACCAATACTGGGACTATCCCATCATGCAGGGCAATCAGCAGTCCATGCATTTTGCCTGGCTTTTCAATTGGGTAGAGCGTCCATGGCTTACCCAAAAGTGGAGCCGAGCTATTACCGAACGCTACTACGGCAACGGATTGGCCAATGCCTATCTTGGCGACGAAGACCAGGGACAAATGAGCGCCTGGTTCGTCATGGCCGCGCTCGGACTTTTCCAGACCGACGGCGCTTGCCGGGTAAGCCCCATCTATGAAATCGGCAGCCCGCTGTATCAAAAGACAATAATCCATTTGGGCAAACGCTATGGCCGAGGCACAAAGTTCACGATTGAAGCCCGCAACACATCTCGTAAGAACAAGTATGTGCAGGGCGCTGAACTCAACGGAAGGAAACTCGAAACGTTTTGGTTTCCTGCGAGTGAATTGCTCAAGGGCGGGGAGTTGATTCTGGAGATGGGCCTTGAACCGAATACCAGATGGGGGCTTGGCCAGCTACCGCAACCCTGAGGCACTTTGTGACCACCCACCGTTGCTGCCCGAAACCAAGTCTGACCGCACGGGGTTTTCCATTGGATCGGAAGCCACAGTCGTTGCTATTGATAACCGACAATTGTTAAGTTTAGCGGTGATAATAAACTAGTCTTAGTCTTCTACCTCCACCCACACAGAAAATAACCACCCCACCTCGACTCGCGGGTAACTATAGGCGGTTTGTGTGAGAGACCCGCAACTGCAGCTCTTAAATATCGATGGTGATTCGCTACCATTTTGACACTTAGCTGAACTTGGCGTATTATGTTTGTGGTAAATACTCAAATGCCAACCATAAGGACTATGTTTGGAGGACCTAATGAGAATTATTATCCAGTTGAACGTTATTTTAATGAGCATTTTGCCAGTTGTTCAATTTGCTTTGGTGAAGTCATCTGAAGAGAACGGTAGTGAGTCTGGAGAAATTGCTTTCGTTAAGTCTGAAAACAATTGCCAACAGAATGAACTTGCCAGGAGATTTCAAAATCCACCAGACTCAGCACGGCCAGGTGTATATTGGTATTTTATGGACGGCAATCTGGACCGAGAAGAAATGACGGCCGATCTGGAATCAATGAAGAAGGCCGGTATCGGCAATCTGGTTTTTCTGGAGGTCAATGTTGGCGTGCCGCGCGGTCCTGTGGATTTCATGAGCGAACAGTGGCAAAACCTCTTTGCCCATGCCGTTCGCCAAGCGGAGCGGCTGGGTATTGAGATTACTTTGGGTAGTGGCCCAGGCTGGGCTGGAAGTGGAGGGCCATGGATCAAACCGGAACAGTCGATGCAACATTTAGTGGCCAGTTCCGTCGAAGTTCATGGGCCTGCCCGCTTCAATGATAAACTTCCTGTCCCTGAGCCTCGAAAAACCTATTTTCCAACGCTTACGAAAGAATTGCAGGAAAAAAGAAAAGCTTACTTCGAAGATGTAGCAGTATTGGCATATCCCACGCTTAAGGCTGATGTAAAGGTAGAGTTTGCCGATGAGAAAGCTTTATATTATCGTGCACCTTTTTCCTCGGTAGATGGCGTTAAGCCTTATTTGCCGGCGCCGGCTGAGCATCCTCCAGTATCTGAATCGGCGTGTATAGATATGGACAAAATGGTCGATTTAACTGATCTGCTCAAATCAGATGGGACTCTGGACTGGAATGTACCGGTTGGTGACTGGACGATTATGCGATTTGCCAGTCGGAACAATGGAGCAAATACACGTCCGGCACCGCAACCTGGTTATGGATTTGAATGTGATAAATTCTCCAGCGCCGCTTTTGACGATCATTTCGATAATTATATCGGCAAACTGTTGAAGAAAATCGGACAAAGAAAGACCGGTACCGGATTAACAATGCTCCATATCGATAGCTGGGAAATGGGAGCACAGAATTGGACACAGAATTTCCGCGAGGAATTTCACATACGGCGGGGTTACGACCCACAGCTTTTCTATCCAGCCTACATGGGGCTTGTTGTTGGAAACCTTGAACTGACTGAACGTTTTTTGTGGGATTTACGGCTGACCGGGCAGGAACTGGTTATAGAAAACCATGCGCAGCACTTAAAGTCACTCGGACGTAAGTACGGCTTAGGATTGTCTATCGAGCCTTACGATATGAATCCAACCGCAGACTTGGATCTGGGTGCTGTTGCCGATGTGCCGATGTGCGAATTCTGGAGCCCAGGTTATTTTAATACCATATATAGCTGCATCGAGGGTGCATCTATTGCGCATACGATGGGGCGTCCGATTCTGGCGGCAGAGGCCTTTACGGCAGGATCTCAGGAAAACTGGCAACAGTATCCCGGTTCTATGAAGAATCAGGGAGATTGGGCATTTTGTATGGGTATCAACCGTTTCGTCTATCATACTTTTGCCCATAAGCCGCTTGGGCAAGAATATCGTCCAGGTATGACCATGGGCCCCTATGGTGTGCACTGGGACAGAGGGCAGACTTGGTGGTCTATGGTTCCGGATTATCATCGTTACATCACTCGTTGTTCCTACATGCTGCGACAAGGGGTAACAGTAGCTGATGTTCTTTATCTTACTCCTGGGGGGGCACCGCATGTTTTCCAGCCACCTCGGAGTGCATTAGACGACAATGGGATCTTAGCTGATAAACGAGGCTATTCATTTGACGGCTGTTCGCCGAATATCCTGATAGAAAGGGCACAGGTCCACAACGGACGCATTTCATTCCCCGGGGGAAGTACTTATCGCCTACTCGTTCTTTCGAGTGTTGAGACTATGCTCCCGGCCGTTCTGCGAAAAATCGAGAAACTTGTGAGTGCCGGCGCTACTATCGTCGGCTCTCCACCACTTAAATCACCCAGTCTCATGGATTACCCAAAGTGTGACCAGCAATTACGGGAAATCGCCAGGCATCTCTGGGATTCGCTGGACACACCAGCAACACTCACAGAGCGCAAATACGGCAAGGGTCGAATTTATTGGGGTGGTCCATTTTCGAAGTCAGAAAACGAATTATATCCCGCCTATGAGGCTACTGCCGAATTGCTGACCAATATGGGTGTGCCGGAGGATTTCACCGCTACCGGGCCAATCCGCTATGCGCATCGCCGTACAGAAAATCATAACATTTATTTCGTTGCTAATAAAAGCCCTCATTTAATTGAAGCGGACTGCACGTTCAGGGACGGCGGTGACCAGCCCGAACTGTGGATACCGGTGACAGGCGATATGTGCCGTCTAACACAATACTATTATCGCGAAAACGGGCAGACTACGATTCCCATGCGTTTTGAGCCTTACGAGAGCTTCTTTGTGATCTTTTCACGCAAGCAAGCAGAGCAGCGGAGCAATGTCTTGAAGGAGACAAACTTCACGGAACCCAAACCAATATCTGTCGTTAGTGGACCTTGGGATGTTTCCTTTGATACTGAATGGGGCGGCCCGGAAAAGATTGTGTTCGACGAACTTGAGGATTGGACACAGCATAGCGAACGCGGCATCAAGTATTACTCTGGTATAGCGACCTATCGAAAATCTTTCGATCTGCCTTATCTTCAATCCTTAGATGGTGATGTCTATCTTGACTTGGGTGATGTTCATCATATAGCCAGGGTACGTCTTAACGGGAAAGACCTTGGCGTAGTATGGACTGCTCCTTGGCGTAGGAAGATTACTAATGTAGCACGGGCAAAAGATAACCGCCTGGAGATCGAGGTGGCTAATCTCTGGACGAACCGTTTACTCGGCGATCAGCAGGAACCGGATGCTGACGTCAGAACTATGCAGTGGCCTTCCGGATTGCTTGAGGGCAAACAGTGGTCGTCCGGTCGTTACACCTTTACGACAAAACGTTTTGGTGAAATGAAATTGCCTCTATTGAAATCCGGCCTGCTGGGCCCTGTTACCATACAAATTATTGATTTCGAGAGATGAGCTTCAATAAGATGGGGTTGGTAGTAAAATGAAAAGGTAAAAAAACTGATTCGTTATAGCTAAAGTTAGCCGATTCAATCCTACTAACAAAAAGAATGGTTACTGTACCGATAGTGTCAATTCTTGCACAGGACACGAGAAATTTTTCTTGTGCAAACAGTCAATTCGGTGCACATTAATAGAAATTTTAAACTATAACAGACAGGATTATTGACATGAAAGAACAACATTTGAACAGGATTGTCGTGTGGCATGTGAACCTCGGCATACTCATACTTTTCCTATCTACCGCAAACCTTGCTGCAGATGAGGTCTGTTTGCCCAGTCCCGACGGCCTAATCAAGGCGTTTGTATCAACCGATGCGCAAGGGCAATTGGTGTATCGCCTGACGCATAAGGGAAACACGGTAATTGAAACCTCCGCGCTTGGTGTCACGGTTGATGGCCGAACTTTGGGACTAAAAGTTAAAATAGAAACGCCTGCATGCAGGGAAATCTCCACGAGTTATCCCTGGCGTGGTGTGAAGAACCAGGCCGTGAATTACTGCAATTCATACGATGTCCCGGTTATTCATCAGGCCGGCGGCTTGACTTGGATTTTGGAGTTTCGAGTCTTTGACGACGGAGTGGCCTATCGTTATCGTATTCCCGGTACAGGCCGACGTCGGATCGAGCGTGAGGCTACCTGTTGGCAATTACCCAAGGGAACTTCTGTCTGGTATCAAACCAACACAGCCAGCTATGAGGGTCTGTACAATCAAAGCAGACCCGAGGACATCCCCCTGGAAAGTGAAGGACGCCAGGGCCGGCGCCATGTCTTTCTGGGTTGTCCGGTCACAGTGGAATTCCCGAACGGGGAGTATGCCCTGCTGAGTGAAGCCGGTTTGTACAACTATAGCGGCATGACTCTAAAGCCCACAGGCACGCGTACTTTTAAGATAGCCTTCGAAGATGATCCTAAGGGATTCGCTTTGGACGGTCCGATTGTGTCACCCTGGCGTGTCACTATAATAACGAAAAACCTCCATGATCTGGTCAATTCGGACCTGATCTCCAACCTGTGTGAGCCGCCGGATGCCGACTTGTTCCCTGATGGCATTCATACCGATTGGATCCGACCGGGCAAAGGACTCATCACATGGGCGGTGTTCGGCAATGATGGGGCGCGGTGGGATCGCCAAAAGTGGTTCGTTGACATGTGTGCGAAGCTGAACTGTGAATATCTATTAGTTGATGGTGGTTGGCACTCCGAGCGCTGGGGCTGGCTCAAGGACGGCGGTGATTTATGGGCCCGGCTGGATGAGTTGTGCCGGTATGCTGAGGCGCGCGATGTCGGCATCTTCGTGTGGCACGCCTATCCGGAAGGACGGAATGACGGTCCCGGACTTACAGACCGTGCGAAACGTGAAGAGTTTTTCAAACGATGCAAGGCCGTGGGCGTCAAAGGAGTCAAAGTCGATTTCTTCAATTCGGAAAGTAAGAAAATAGTGGACGCATATGAGGACATCCTGCGCATGACCGCCGAAAATCAACTAATGGTCAATTTTCATGGGGCCAATAAACCCACCGGAGAAGTACGCACCTGGCCGCACGAGATTACACGCGAAGGGATTCGAGAACAGGAATATTTATTGTGGGATCAGTTGCCTTTGCATCATTACGCCATCCTGCCGTTCACGCGCATGGTAGCAGGGCATGGCGATTTCCTGCCCACCTACGTGCGCTCCAAGTACCTCAAGAACACCACAGCAGTATTTCAATTGGCTACCTCAATTATCTTTCAATCGCCGTTCATTTGCTGGCCCGATCATCCGGAGGCATATCTTGAGAGTCCTTTTCTCCCTTTGATCCGGACCATGCCTGCTGTCTGGGATGAAACCCGCGTACTGGAGGGTTCTGAGATCGGAGTTTTTGTAGCCTTTGCCAGACGGTCGGGAGAGGACTGGTACGTGGCCGTGTTGAACTGTCAGGAGAAACAAAAGACATATTCTATCCCGCTTGCGTTCCTGGGTGAAGGTGACTACGAAGCCGCTCTCTACCATGACGCCCCCGGCCCCCGTACATCGGTGAAAACCGAGACGGGTCACTCTGTGCAAAAAGAACAAACCATTTCTGTCCGGCTCAAGAACGGTGGTGGATTTGTGGGACGATTCAGCAAGCCCAAAGAGTACACGAAATAATGTCAGGAGTTTGTAGAGCTTGCACTTTTGTGCTGGGAGACAAAAATGAACCGAAGACAGTTTCTAAGATCCACAGCAGCTGCGGCGACGACCTTGTTTGCCGGCTGCACAGCGAACAACAATGCAAAGAAGAACCGAATTGGCAAGAATGTAGCCGGTTCAAAATCCAACATCGTATTCATTCTGAGCGACGATATGGGCTGGGCCGAACCCGGTTTCAACGGCGGCAATACCGAGCTTACGCCCAATATCGACCGGCTTGCCTCTGAGGGTCTCAGCCTGACGCAGTTCTACACTCACTCCGTCTGCTCGCCGACCCGTGCGGCCTTCCTGACCGGTCGCTATGCTTTTCGAAACTGGATGGACTGGCGCAGCGAAGACTTCGGTAAACCCAGCTATCTCAGGAAACTTAACCTAACTCTTGCCCATAACGCCGAAGGTGTCCCAACTCGCCGTATTCATGCTCTGGACACCAGGGAACGAACCATCGCCGAAGCTCTGAAGGAAGCGGGCTATTTCACTGCAATCATCGGGAAATGGCACGCGGGCGAATGGCTCAAGGAACATCTGCCGATGCAGCAGGGTTTCATGCACCAATACGGCCACTACGCATGGGGCATCGACTACTATGACAAGACGATCCCTCACAATGCGCCGGCGCGTTTTGTCGTTTACGACTGGCACCGAAATGAACAACCGATCCAGCAGGAGGGTTATGCCACTGACCTTATCGCTGCGGAAACCGAGGGTGTTATCGCCAGGCAGAGTAAAGACAAACCGTTTTTCCTCTACATCCCTTTCAATGCTGTTCACGGCCCGATCGATCGCGTTCCCCGATACACAGACAAATACACCGCTCGCGAAGCCGCCTTGATGTGCTTCGATGACGCCGTGGGGCGCATCGTGGCTGCACTCGATGAGAACGGCTTTGCTGACAATACCTTGCTTATCTTCGCCAATGATAACGGGGGACTCACCGAGCAGATGAACAAGCCTTATCGCGGCAGAAAAAACACCACGTTCGAAGGAGGCTTGCGCGTACCCTGCATCATTCGCTGGCCGGGGCACACCCAGCCCGGCACTACCAATGATGGGATGATGTTTATTGCCGATTTCTTCACGACCTTCATCACTATCGCCGGAGGCCGCCACAAGCAAGAACTGCCTGTTGACGGTCTCGATATGACTGGTATGCTCTTCGGTAGTAAAGCTAGTCCACGGGATGAAATCGTTTTCGAAGTCAGCGGCAGCGTCCGAATCCCTACCATCCGCAAGGGCGACTACAAACTCATGGGAAAGCTCCTTTACAACATCAAGACAGACCCCTACGAAACGACCGACATCGCCGCCCGGCATCCGGATATTGTGAAACGGCTTCGCGACCGCCTTCTGGAAGTCGATGCCGAGCGCCCGCCACTGGGAGACAAGCCGCTTTTAATGGAGCCGCCGCTGCCTTACGTTTACGGAATCGAAGAGAACGAGAACCCACCCGAGTGGTTGAAAGAAGTCGTAGACAGGATCCGCGCCACGCAGACGAAGGACTGGGCTCCCGGAGAAACCCCGTGGCCGCAAGCCCCAAAGGCTCCAGTCGGAAGCTTATAAATAAAACCACACCTTCCTAATCCAACAACGTTGCCAAACACCTATCTGGAACTTGCCGAATACCAAAGCAGTTCGTGCAGATTATTGAGACATAGCAAAATATCCGCTCTGGATAGTTATGATGAAGGACGCCAAATGCAAAGAACTCTTCATTTAGGATCTAATGCAGTATGACCGGTCAGCTTTTTGAGGATCTCACTGGCTACAGGCGGACAACCGGGTACATATGGATTGTTTTGCTTGCATCCGGCTGTACAATTGCCAATACAGAGCGTCCTTTCAGGAAGATCTGTATTGCCTTTTCCAATGGCGATATCCAAACGATCCTGGTCCGGCAAATAGTCAAAAATGCGGTCCGCGTAGTCTTTCAGAAACAACAGTAATGTGGACTGGCAGGCACTACACGAGTTGTTATCTCTGACAATAATATTTGGAAATTCGATGGACAGATTCTGCGGCGGTTTCGCAAAGTGGCAAATCCAGTCCTGCCAGTGCTCAGGTGTGATTGTCATCCGATCCAGATCAATCACACCCAATTGGCGCTCTGCGCCCATACGCAGATGAGGAACATCCTCAGCACGCGTAGACATCAATCGACAGGCCACAGCATCCGCTGCAAATGCATCGGTGCTGACGAGAACGCAATCCAAGGCTTTAGGCTGTCCGGCACTTGGTCCAAGCCCCTCCATGCCGACCGTTCCATCGATGATTGCCAGATGCGGACGCAACACTGAGGCCATGTCTGCGATAGCTGCATTAATGGGTTTCTCGTCGCTTCCTTCGATGGGCGGGAGCATATGCAATTGCACTTTGCTACGCCGCCACAAACAGCCTTTCATATTTTTAATCGACAGGGTTACATCTGTGTGCATATGCATTTTCATCACCGGCATGGACACAATCACATCGAATTCCAGGACCTCAGGGCATACCTTTAACTTATGCAATACGCGACCATCGGGTATGTCCATCTCAACAAACGGGCGCTGATCCATATCGAGCAGCGGACAGTTTCGTTTCCGTGCCTTGGCGGCGATACCTGTGGCTTCCAGGGCTTCCATAGTTTTAACGCCGGTAATCGGACTCTCTCCCACAGCCACTTCAGCTCCGGCCTGGCTAAATGCATCTATAGCTGCTGCTACAACCTCCGCGTGTGTGGTGATACCCTCCCCCGAGTGCGCCACACGTCCGGCATTAGGTTTGAGCAGCACGCGCTTGCCACGCATAACGTGCAAAGGAATGGACTGTAAGGCTGTAA
>SDBT01014951.1_pt1 | contig 12348 bp, 11 predicted proteins | sample 2277101 | NCBI WGS metagenome assembly SDBT01 (sample SAMN10404973, study PRJNA504765) | marine sediment metagenome | isolation source: marine sediment core GS10_PC15, 103 cmbsf | place: Arctic Ocean: Southern Knipovich Ridge | collected 2010
GTTTCTTTACTCATTTTCATAAAACCAAAGACAACAAGTATTAAAAAAAGAGCAATTATAAAGATTCTCAATTCTTTTTTCATAATAAAATAATCTTTCAGAGCTTTTTAAAAATATTGTTGTGGTTTAACAGAATTAATGTTTAGCTCTTTGAATTAAGGCGCATTTCTAAAGCTTTTGTATATATTTGCTGTCTAGCAGTTAGCATAGCTTCATGATTACCACCACTAGGCAACACAATATCCCACTTTTTATTTATACCCTGTATATGACTCCTCAGAGTGTTTTTAGAAATAAAGAACCTATCTGCAAGTTTTTTGTTAGACCCCCCTTCAATAAGCCCATCTAGTATTTCAAGTTCTTTAGGTGTTAAATCTTGGCTAGGTGTAATATTTGATAAAATTGGTCCTATCTCTATCTTATACATTTCTAAAGCTTTTGTATATATTTGCTGTCTAGCAGTTCGTACAGCTTCATCACTATTAGCACCAGATAACTCAATATGCCACTTTTTATTTATACCTCTTATATGGGTTCTTAGAGTGCTTCTTTCAATAAACAACCTATGCGCAATTTCTTCGTTAGACCCTCCCTTAATAATTTCATCCAATGCTTCAAGTTCTCTCGGTGTTAAATTTTGGCTAGGCGCAATATTTGATAAAATTGGCTCTATATCTATATGATGGCACTTACCACTGTTTGCAGTAAAGTGTTTTACTTGAGAATATAAAGAAGGAATTATCTCAGGATAACGCAATATATACGACCTCATTGCTTTTATATTTTTTTTATGAATATCTTTTCCTTTGAGAGATAACTTATAGAATATGTTAAACAGATGGAGTTCTTTCACTGTTTTTTTACTTATCTTTAGTTTGTCAGCAATTTTTTTATAAGAAAAGCCCATAGCATAATATTCCAGAACATTTAGTTGTCTTGGTGTTAAATTATCAATAAGTTTTACGTTTTCTAATTCTTTTTTTGTATATGAGTCTAAAAATGATTTAGGATGGTATACCATATATAATATGGTTGCTTTTCCATCTTTTCTATGTGTATCTTTACCAAGCACACCCAATTTTGAATATATATTCTTTAGATGAGTTCTTACAGTATTCCTAGATGTATATTGTATTTCAGAAATTTCTAAATTACCGCAACCTTTAATAAGTAATCCCACAACATCAAACTCAGTTTCAGTTAAAATTTCAAAAGGATTAGGTTTTGAAGACGGCAGTTGTATGGTATTGATTATTTCTTCAAGATTCTTTAACATTTTCTCCTCTCCCTCTTATTCCACCATGTAAAACTCTCAGAATTCATTCCTTTAAAAGTATTGTTGTTGTTTGGGAAAGAGAGGTTATTTTTCCTCTTTAATTCTTTCTATCTCAGAAGTATAAAACAGAGACCCTTTTTTCTTACCTCTTAATTTATATTTCTTAACTGAATCTTCAGAAGAAGGACATCTTTCTAAATGATGATAATTAATATGAGGTATAACACCACCTCCAAGAGTATATAAAACACATGGTTTTAGAGTAAGCCTACAAAGAACATCAGCTTCTGATTCAATGCGTATTTCTCCAATATCTATTTTAGTAGCATCATCTGTATCCAAATTTATCAAAAATTTTTTTAGATTTTCTGGATTTAATGCCAGGTGAGAACACCCCTGGACTTCTATTTCTAATTTTGTTTCTTGAGACTCTTTATTTCTCTTGTGCTTTTCCATAAAAACCCCAGAATTCATTCATTTAAAAGTATTGTTATAGTCTAAGGCAACCCCTCACAAACCTCTCCATCGCCATCATTATCTAACCTGTGAATATCTTCAGACCCGCAGTAATCAAACACGGCTTGGGCTTCTTCTTGGGTTGTGAAATCCCCGCAGTTATAGACATTAGAAGAGCAGTCATATTGTGTTTCTAAAGTAGTCTTCTGCCATATCCAACAAAAAGTTTCTCCAATGCCAAAATTACATCCAGAATCTTCTTTTTGAGCTTGTTTTCCTCCAAAAAACCCAAAACCAAAAACAACTAATAAGATAATTAAGATGATTATTATAGTGGTGATAAGTGAGCGGTTCATTTCCTCCTCCTCTTAATCAACCAAACCAGAACCAAAGCACCAACTATAAAGATAAATGCCCTAATAAAAAACAAAGAATCGTCTTTTACAATTCCCACCACGACAAGAATTACTGCAATAACGATAAAGACTATCGCAGGGGTTATGTTTTGCTGTTTTTTCATTTTTGTATTTAGATGGGTTATTTTTGGCTAGAGATAATCAACAATTCTTTAATCTTACCTCTTCCAGCAGGATCTGAATTAATTTTTCTTGGAGCAAGAATTGTTTTTATTTGAAAATTTTTATAGAGTTCTCTAACAGGTTTGAGATCGTTATTACTTAACCTACATTCGATTTCCATATTTTTCAGAATTCCCATAAATTTGGCCAATTCTATTCTATCTTTTTCAGAAAATCTTTTAGGAGTATAATGGGCGAAACTACATTTTTTAATTGGATCATAACAAGGATCTAAGTATGCTAAATCTCCTTTCTGAACACGTCCTAGAATCTTCCTATAATCTTGCCACCTGATTTTAACACCTTTCAATAATTTACTCGCAAATAAAATATCTTCTTCATTAAAAATTAAAGGATTTTTGTATTTTCCATAAGAAGCATTAAATTCACCCTTTAAATTTACTCTATATAGACCGTTATAACAGGTTTTATTAAGATAAATGAAAGTAGCAGCCCTCTTCACCCCTTTAATTTTTTTTTCATTAAACCTCTTTCTTATAAAGTAATAATGCGTCTCTAAATTTTTCATCCTAAAGTATTTCAGATATTTGATTAATTCTTTGGGTTTGTCTCGAACAGCTTTAAAAGTATCAATTAGGTCTTCGTTTATATCAGAGATTTCACAATATTTAGGATTATATTTTTGTTTTACATAGAAAAAAATCGCTCCAGCACCTAAAAAAGGTTCAAAATACCGATCAATTTTCTTTGGGAAAGTAGGCACTATTTTATCAATTAACATTCTCTTTCCACCCACCCACTTAAGAAATGTTGGTATTTTCATTTTCTTAACATACAATCCCGCAGGATCTTCAAACTTTCTTCAAATTTTAATAAACAAATTTGATTTAATCTTTTCCAATCAGAGGTCGTTTTTGGTTGATGCCCAATATATTTTTTACAAACAGTTTTATATTTAGAAGAATGTTGTGTAGGGTGGGTAGGAGGCATATTTCTAAGATCTCGCAAATTTCTCAATTCTTGGGTAGTTTTTTGAAAGTGCCTATTCAGATTGATCTTTTTCTTCTTGAAGAAAACTTCTATAGCACTAATAGATTGTCTCAAAAGAAAGGGTCTTCTTTCAGTTTCTGATAATTTTTTTAAATTATCCAACATTTGTTTATATTCTAGAGCTTCGATTATTGAAAGCAAAGTCTGAATTTGATAAACAAAATCCTTTTCTGTTTTTATAATCAAACAGATCTTATCAAACATTTTTTTGTTTATTTTAAATAAAGGAAAACCATAATTAATGTTTGATGCAACATTTATTTTTTCTAGAAGATTTCTTAAACCCCTAATTTTCTTTTCTTCAAGAATTCTAATTTCAGAAGCAATTAAATAGGGCTCAATAACCCCATCATTAATAATGTGAAGTTCTATAGATGTTCCATCTATTTTTTCTCTTGCAGTGCTTGGAATAGAAGTTTCATTGGGGATACAGACACAAATTTTAATATTTAAGTCATTTATGCTACAAGACCTTGCCGAATCAAGTAAATTATGGATCGATTCTTTTTTTGGATTAAATATATATAAAGCAATCAGATCCTTTCCTTTCTTCAACATGAAAAATTCATGTTCAATATAACTTACAAGTCTTTTTTTGGAGTGGCACCGATAACCTTGCCCCCTAAAATGATTTTTACATATTGTTTCATTTTTATTTGTCATTTTTTAAAATAGATTCTAGTAAAGAATTCAGTTTTTTAAGTGTCTTAAACAAAGAGGAACTATCACTATCTTTTTTTATTGTTTTGAATTTTTCCAAAAGGTCTAAAAGCCTTTTTGATCTCTTTTCAATATCTTTTAGATCCATTTGTTCTCTTACTGAAACTTCAAAAGCATCATCTAAATCATATCCTTCTTTTTCGATTAGATTTTGGAATATTTGCTCTATTTTCCTTTTATTCAATCCTGACCTTACCATTTTACTCAATTGCCTGAATCCACTAACATAATTTTTTATTACATTTATTTTATGTTTTTCAATTAAGGCATCAATTAGTCTATTTTTTTTGACTGAAGGAAGTTCTTTTCCTATCCAATTGAGTGTCGGATTAAGTTCAACAAGAAAATCTTGTTTAATTCCCCCCCTTTTTGGTGTTAAATGCACTAAGTTTTGATATTTTTCATCGAACGAAAGTAAAATTTTAGACTTTCTTATTTCCATCGGTTTCAAAGAAGTAAGTCTTGCCAATTCAGACTCTTTAGCAATCTTTGTATCATCCATAATTGTTTTAACTTTCCATGCTACTTCCATAGGTCCCCACTCTATTCTAACATTATGGATATTGAACATTTGTAAGATGTTTTGCAATTTGGTTGGTTTAGAAATTACGTTTGTTGGAACTTTTTTAATTCCCAATACCTTTGCAGAGATCAATCTTCTTTCCCCATCAAGCAAAAGAAATTTATTCTTTTGGTCATCATAATAAACAATTAATGGTACGAGAATTCCCAATTCATTAATTGATTCTTGTAATTCATTAAGTCTTTTTTCATCAAAGAAAATTCTGGGATTTTGAGGGTTTCTTTCTATCTCTTCTGGATCTAGATATCTCAAGTCTGATTCTTTTTTCATTTCCTCTTCCTATCCCAATAGGGACTTTTACATTTAGGGCAGACTAGAGGTTTCTTTTTCTCTCTAGGAATCCATTTGTGTCCACAACGTTCACATTTATATCCATTTAGTTTGATTCTTCCCATACTTATTAATATATGAGTAGAAGTATATAAACTTAGTTATGTTAGAGTAGTTAAAAGAATTTATAAGCGATATATACCTAATAGTAATATACTAATAGGAGATAAAAATGACTCTCTGCTACCACAAAGAAGCTTTCGCAGTAGGATTTTTAAGTGCGTTTTTCATATTTGCGATTGTGACATTGTTTGAAGAACCTTTAGTTAGGATGTTTAAGAGAATACAAAAGGTTATAAAATGTTAGGTATATTTTATAATTGGAGTTTAAAAGATGGTGTTATACAAAAATTTCAAGAAAAATAATTGTTTTGAGAAAACTAAATATAAAGAGCTTTTTAAGGAAAAATTAGATTTTGGAAAATTCGTGAATTTTGGTAAAAATAAAAAGGTACCAATACATAATTGGTTTAAGTATAAAGAGGCCTTCTCTAAAGAATTAGTAGAAAGGATTATCATTAATTTTAATATGAAAAAAAAAGGGAAAATTATTTTTGATCCTTTTTGCGGTATAGGAACCACCCCCCTAACAGCTAAACAACTTGGATTAAATTATCTTGGAAGTGATTTGAGTCCCTTATGCGAATTTGTTACAAAGACAAAACTAGACTTTAGCAAATATAATATAAGAGAATTAAAAAAAGAGCTAGATAAAATTAAAAAATGGAATATAAAAAAAATAAGAAAGAACCTAGATAAAGAAGATAAAGAATTAATAAGATACCCTATTTTTAAAAGAGCGTTCCCAGAGTCAAATTGTCTAAGAGAGCTGTTCGGATTAAAAAAGAAAATAAAAGAGCAATACCACAATCATCCACTTAATAAGCAAATACTAAATTTAGCATTACTTAATATTGTTGAAGAAGTTAGCGATACAAGTAAAGATGGGGCCTTTTATAGAATTGTAAAAAAGGATAAAAAACCGAACGTTCTTAACGCCTTTGTGAAAAATTTAGAAGGCATTATAAAATCACTAGAAGAACATAAAGCTTTTCTATTAGGATTCCTACATCAAACAATTAAGTATGGAAAAGGAAAGATAAAAATAGCAGATTCAAGAAGGTTGCCATTTAAGACAAGTAAAGTAGATCTAACTATTACTTCTCCCCCCTATTTGAACAGATATGATTATACGCGAATTTACCAACTTGAACTCTATCTTTTATTTTGTAAATCTTTCGAGGAACTTAAAGATATAAGATATAATACCATTAGATCTCATGTTGAAGCCAAATACGAGAATTTTGGCATTTTTAATTCTGAAATATTAAAAGAAAGATTAAAAAAACTTTCTGAAAGAAATTTGAACAATCCGAAGATACCTTATATGATACAAGGGTATTTTGATGACATGTTTTTAACTATGAAAGAATTATATAGGGTTACAAAAAAGAAAGGAATGGTTGTTTTTGTTGTGGGAGATACAAGATTTTCTGGCGTTTCTATTCCTGTAGATACTATTTTGCTTGAAGTGGGAAGTCAGGCCGGATTTACCCCTGTTGAAGTATGGATAACAAGATATAAGGGAAATACTCCCCAACAAATTAAAAAGTATGGGTTGGAAGCCGTTAGGGAAAGTATTGTTATTTTAAAAAAAGATTAATTATTATGTTTCTCTTCTATTTTTTCACATCCTATTTCTTTAAGGTATTCAATTAGATTACAATTGTAATTCGGATTCAAATTCTCATTTACTAAACTTTCGGCGCTATAAATTTTAGTTGCTCCCGCAAACTGAAGGTTATGAATATATTTTAATTTATAATTTTTTGGGGTTCTCCATTTTCCGTCCAAAATATATATCAGAATAAATCTATCTTTCTTCGATATTAATTTCTTTGAATTTTGTTCAAAAGAACAACGGGCGAAAAGAGAGCGAGTTATTTGTTCTCTGGCTCTGCTTGGTAAGGCTTTAGTATGAAGGTCCATCCCTCCAGAAGAAGCCTTACATTGAATATGGACTGGTACATTGTGTTTCTTTGAAAATAAAACGAAATCTTCCGATATTTTTGTGTTTTTAATTCCAAATTCATGGAGCAAATTTGGTTTTACTTCAATATCTTTTAACAAATCTCCTTCAAACTTAAATTTATATTTATCCAGTAAGCAGTATACAATTGCCTCCATAGGATTAAATAAACTTCTTTCTTGCCAAATTTTATCATATTCTCCTTTTGTTAGATAATCCCAAAATAATCCTTTTTCATTATTATATGAGCACAAGGCCATATACTGCAATACCTCGTTTTTTATCATTCTAGGATGTCCGATTTTTAAATATTTTTTGATGATTTCTTTATAAAATTTTATTCGTAGGGTTGAAATAGGAGCTTTATCTTCATTGACTTCTAGTTTAATAGAATCTCTTCTTTCTTTTTCTTTATTCCAAAAATTAAGGTTTTTTAATTGACAATTTATGGAATTTAATAATTTCTGATCAAAATCACTATCCCAAAGAGTAACCACTTCATCAAAAAATAATCTAAAGGCCTTTTCAACATAAGATAACCACGCCGCTTTTTTTCCTCCCATAACTAAAACAACCCGCAAGTTTGGATTATGTGTTTTCCATAAATATAAAGCGCCGATTTTTTGATGTAGTTTGTTTTCATTACTATGCCCAGGTTTATCAGGATTTGTGTGAGTTATCTCCATAATTGTTCGGGGATTTTCAAAAGAAGGAATAGCAATATCTGCTTGTACATTTGCGGTTGTGCTTATATCTGAATACAAAACGACAGATTTCTCCCCCTTATTACACACAATACCCTTTTTTTTAAGAACATTCTTTATGTGTTTCTCTAGTTCCCTAGCATTTTTTTGAGTTGCAATAAGGGATTTTTTCTGTGAATCATAAGCCATAAAAATTAATATATTTGGTTGCTTTTAATCTTTTCTTTAATATTGAGCCATTATTTTATAGATGCCTTATTAAACTTTTAACAATTTTTTAAAAATATAATTTACAAAGTTTTCTCTTTTCTTTTCATGAGTTAGAATAGTCGTTAAGTTATAATATTGTTTTATTGTTTTATCCTTTTTTATTCGAGACTCGACTTCCGGTGTTATACAACTTGCAACAAAGATGGTTATGACGTGGGGATTATGTCTTATGGCCTCTTCGAAAGATTTTTTTGAGGCCCCATATCGTTCCAAAGCACCTGCAGGATCTGTTCCACCTTTTACTTCAATAACAGCAATAGTCGAGCCATCTTCATCAATAATAGAGATATCTGGTTCACTTGAAAAAAGAACTGATTTTTTATTATTCAAAGTAAATCCCTTAAATTCTTTGATTCTACTTATTTGTTCTTTTACATTTTCCTTTTTATATTTTTCAATGCCCGAAGGATTATTCCTTAATAAAAATGCAGTTAGTTTTGATAAATCAATAGCCTCCTTTATCAATAATTTTTGAACTACTTTTTCAGCCTCATCCCCTATAGCATTTCTCCATGACCCATCTATTTGGGCGCCAGTTGATGCAAATAGAAGACCATTAATATACTCTTTATTAAACTCTTCAAGGGTGCTTTCAATAATCAATGATAAATGTTCGTTAAATAATCTTGAAAGCTCTATAGCCTGTGTTTCAGGTAAATCATTTCTATCTCCCTCTTCAAATTTCACAGGATGGATTCCAGTTAAATAACTTACAGATTTCTGAGATAAAGCCGCAATATTTCTATAATATGCTATAAGAGTAGGATGTTCCCTTAGTAATCTAGGATGTGAGAATACTTGTATTAAATTTAAGCCAGATTTTTCTATTTCCTCAAATGATTCTTTACTTATCCCCCAACTGTTATATTTTTTCCAATCATAATCTTTAGACAACGGAATCAATTTTTGTATGGTTTCAGGAAATTCATAGGTGCTATATTCATTCAATTTCCTGTAGAAGAAAGTTGACCTAAGTCTATAATTAACCCTATGCGCTTCGATTAGCAATCGCTTTCTATTCTTCGATATCATTCTACCCTTTCACAAGAACCTACAACTTTTATGCTTTTCTATTATTCATTAATTCCTAATATCCAAGCAGCCGTTAGACCCATTGTTTTCATAAAATTTCTTACTCTCTCTGGTTCATCTATCTTTAATTCCCCAACCTGGGTATCTGGCATATCCCATATTTTATGCGAAAAAAGTTTCTTTACTAATATTTCAATCTCTTCAAGATTCTTTTTACTTATTTTTCTAAAAAAAATTTTTTTCTTTTCTACTTCTTCTATAATATTAAGTTTATGGGCAATAGCTTCTCTTAATAAATACATCCATGCTTTAATTGTACCTGCTAAAAATATTCTTCTTGCTCTTTTATGACCACTATTATTTGCATCTGGATTCCATTTTCCATTTAATACGTGTTTTGTGATTATATTCATTAGGTTTATAATATTCTCTTTTTCTTCATCTCTTAAATCCTCCCCAGTATTTATAACAAACTCTAAGGGTGCTTTTGTAAAAAAATACATAAAAAAAGTTTTATTCACTAAATTATATGTTAAAGGATAATCTTTACTGCTCTTATCTGAAATAAAAGGCCCTAATTTATTATCTTCATTTTTGATTATAAAATTATGATAACTTAATGTGATCTCTTTCAAAGCTTCTGCTTTACTCTTTCTTTTATCTTCTATAAGAAAATTCATAAGCTTTTTCTCTGTTGGTTCTTTGCATATTTTCGTAAATTCATCCATATCTCTTTTTCTTATAGAGCTATATTTGCTGGCAAGAATAGATGGTTTAAATTGCATTTGTCTTAACTTTTCATGAGCAACTAAATTTGTATCCTGTAATTTTTGAATATCTGGTTTGATATAGACCTTGCATTCTAATTCTTTTTCTCCTAGCCATAATTTTGCTCCACTCTTATGCTGTCCATCAAATATTAGGATTTCATTCTCATCTGTTAATCTTCCTATAGCAGGAGATAATAAAGTATTTCTAGATAAATGAAGATACATATCCCATAATCTCTTTTTTTCTATTGGCCTAGGCTGTAATTTTTTGTCATTTTTTAATACTTTGGCAGGGAGTAATCCATAAAAAAATTTCTCCTTCGTAATATTACATGTATAAAATGGAAACCTAATTTTTTCACCATCTTTAGTGATTATTTCAATCTTTTTTTCATCTTCATCTATAGAAAAAGTGATTTTTTCACCAAAGTTTTTAATTTTTCCTTTTAATATATCATCTAATCTCTTTTCTTCATTTCCAAAAAACTTATCTAATTCTAGTTTATCTTTGAATTCAGTTATACACAATAGGCCCATTTTACGATGTATTCTTTTAGTTACAGGAGCCATGTTATCCATAGAAGTGTCCTCACTGAAAATAAATGGTCGAATATGATGAAATTCACAATGTTTTATATCCTTTAATTTCTCTCCAGTAACATAACATTTACCTTTATGTTTCTGAAACACAATTTGTTTTTCTTGATCTGTGGGTAATCTTCCCATTTTCCTATCTCGAATCATGACTTTTTAACCCTTTCTCCTACACCAATGACAACCCTTTAACAATCTCAACTTCTGCAAGAGTGTCTAACTCACAGTATTTTTCTAATGCTTCTCTAACTTTTAATATTTCTGTTTCATCTGTTTCATCATATGTTATTCTTTCATATTCTAAACTTGCTGTGATGCCGTTCTTAATCTCTAAATCATCATATTTTAGATCACTTAGAACAGGCAAGACAACCTTAATTGATGCCGAACCTTTTTGTTTAGGGTCGTAATAGTAAAAACCTTTGAAAACATCCCATAAATCTTTAATTCTGGGTAAAATGTTTTTTTCATACCACTCTTTAAATTCTGGAAGGGCATCTGAACATTCATTCATAACTCCTTTTTCAAAAGATTGGTTATAAACTAAAACACTTCCTTTTTCTGCAAGATTATCTTTTAATGCTTGCATGAATTTAGGTCTGGAATCACTTATTCCTTCAGCTAAGAAAGAAATATGTTTTAACTTTCCATTAGGCTCTTCTTGAATATGTAATGAGAACTGAAAAGGAATTCGTTGATAAGGCTTCATTCCATCAAATTTTGGAATTGCAGGGTTAATTGTTTCAAAATCAAGATAATAAACTGGATATTTTAAATTATTCAGAAAATTCTTTATTCCCAATTTATCAATATGTTTCCCTCCATCAAACGCCAATCTCCTTTGAATCTCCTGTTTACTATTTAGTCTAACATCTTCGGGGATATCTCTTATCTTAATACATCCTTCCTTGTAGAGTTCTACACGCTTACTCTTAAACATCCTATACATTTCAAAAACATTAGCTTCAGGAAGATTATTCATAAATTCATCTAAACAAAAATTATCATACTCAATTGTTAAAATATCATCAACACAAAATTCTGGTTCAGAATCTTTAATAATCTTAAACATGCTTTCTATTCTTTCTTCTATATCTTCTGAAAATTCTAAAACTTTTTCAGTTATCTCTGTTTGAACAAATAACTCTTTTGGTTCAATTTCTCCCTTTTTTATATATTCATTATTAATATGCATTAGAAAACATTTTCTGATTTTAAGGCCAACTTTTTCATAGACATATTTTTGAAAGGAAACATCATGAATATTTACATCTTTAATTTTTGTAGAACTTTTTACTTCAATAATATCCCATTCATCTTCTCCAACAGGCAATAAAATATCTGCTCTTGAGAAGAGATTATCTGTTAAAATTCCTGCTTCAAATATTGGCCTTCTTAATTCTAAAGATTCTTTAGTTTTATCGATATTTTCTTCAAATTCTAATCCTGACAGATCAATTCCCTCTGAAAAAACTTTTGTGGCTAAAACTCCTATCAAGGTACCTATTCTAAACTTAGCTTCAGCTTCCTTGTCTGGTTTTGGGATTCTTTCTTTATCATTAACCTTAATCCAAAGTAATTTTGGGCATTGTAGGCCTAAGAGATAGTTTGATTTGGTTAACATAAAACAGGGTAGAAAAAGTGTTTTTTAACGTTTTCTATACCACAATAATCCCAAAAACCTCCCAGACCTTTAGATAGAACAAGAAACCAACTTCCGTTTATACCGACTCCCCAATTTCTTAATTTCTTTTTCCCTATCTATAGCTGTTTTTCTGTCCCCATATACTTCGGAATAAACTAATTTGACCGATTTTTGCCTTGAAGTATAATGTTTCCTTCCCTTACCCTTCACATTCTTTATGTGATCCTTTAATCTTATACTAGGACTTCTTGAAGTATATCCACAATAATACGTTATCTTTTCATCATCATCTTTACACTCTAAAAGATAAACATAATGTTTCATTTCTTCCTTCCCAATCTTATTCGTGT
>SDBT01014952.1_pt1 | contig 12347 bp, 25 predicted proteins | sample 2277101 | NCBI WGS metagenome assembly SDBT01 (sample SAMN10404973, study PRJNA504765) | marine sediment metagenome | isolation source: marine sediment core GS10_PC15, 103 cmbsf | place: Arctic Ocean: Southern Knipovich Ridge | collected 2010
TCAACGGCCGGCCCGTCCTCGCGATGGAGCTTGCCGTCGCGGTACCAGCACTTGGCGCCATCGGCGTATTCAACGGCCGGCCCGTCCTCGCGATGGAGCTTGCCGTCGCGGTACCAGTACTTGCGGCCATCGGCGCCGACGACGGGCGGCTCGGGCTTCTCGCTTTTATTGCGTGGCATACAGGTAGTCCATGTAGTCGGCGATGTAGTTGCGTTTTGCCGAGACCGCCCAGTGGTACCACGACGACTTCTTGCGGATGCCGAAGTTCCTGAACAGGTCGGTGACTCCGTCATTACGGGAGCCCCAGGGCCGCCCCTCACGCACGTCGCGTGCAGACAGGTCCTGCTTGAGGTTCGCCTGGGCATACATCCGAAGGATTCTGTAGAAGTCAGGGTTAACTTCAGTGCACTCGTAAGGGGGCTTCTCGCTTTTATTGCGTGGCATCGTCGGGGGTCTCTTTGGGGATGAAGCTGTTCACGGCGCTGCGGACGGCTTCATCTATCTCGCGCATGACACGCGCGTCTACGGCCTCTTGGGGTGCTGGGAAGATACCCATGGGCACCCCGCAGGCATGTCGGTACGCGTCGACTTGGCCGCGGGCTTCGTCGCGCTCATCGAGGAGGCGTGCAGCCATCTCACGTTCGAGGCGACCATCACGACTCAGGCGGCGTATGGTCTCTTCGATTTTGGGATTGGGCGAGAGCCCGAGGACGCCCCATATCCAGTGAAGTAATCTCATACGAACTCGGTTCGGTGCTCCCCGCAGCGCCATTCCTTGCGCGTGTGGCCTGCGTTGAGCGGGTCCTTACCCACGGCGGGTTGCTCGCAATCTTTGGCTTTGCACAAGTGGTAGCGCACGCCTTGGGAGTCGGCCGGGCTCTTGAACTTAGCGAGCGCCTGCTTGGTTTTGTAGCTTGTGCGGATCTGGGCGATGAAGCCGAAGCGGCCGCAGGTGTCGCACCGACGTTGGCCGCGGCCAGCAAACTCCCAGTTGTGCTGGCCTTGTGTACATTCGGGATTCATGAGTCCTTCACATCATGAGGAGGCTGAGGTCGAAGTCATCGTCATCGTCATCGTCATCGTCATCGCTCTTTGCCTCGGCCTTCGCGGGCTTCTCCTCGGATGTCGTTCCCACCTTCGGGTCCTTGTCAGCCCAGTTGGGGCCTGGTGCCCTTGAGACGCGCCACGCAGCTTCGAGCGCCTGGGGATAGGTATCGAAGTAGTCCGTGTACCCATTGGGCCCCATGACCTTGTGGGACCGCAGGCTGGCCCCCTCTAGCTGTGTGTGGTTGAAGTGGGGCGGCATCATGGCGGGGATGTGCTGCTTCGCTTCGGACGGGTCGGGAGGCGCCACCTTCGGGGGTGGGGGTAGCGTGTCGGTTAGTTCCCTGACAAAGTCGACCCTTGACCGGGCCGCATAGTCCTTGTCCTTGTCGGCCCACGCCCATAAGAGCAGGGCCTCCCGTGTCTGGAAGCGTATGTTGTCCCCCACCGGCGTCTTGAGCCAATGCGGGTATTTCCCACGAGTGGGCTCGAAGGAGACGGAGTAGCCTTGCGGGGCCCACGCGCGATACTCGGTATCTGGTTTGTCTTCTGGCTCGGCTTTCTTGCCCACTGCTTGTGCGGAGTTGTAGTTAGCCCATGATGATTCCATCATGTCTACACGTGACCGGAAATCCAGGTAGTTGCCGTTCGGGTCTGTGACCCTGTAAGGGGATGGCGCCGAGAGGCCCAAGTACGAGGGGGTGTACCCAGGTGGAACGTCGGTCCGAATTATCATGGAGTCCGCCTCTTTGTTCTTGGCAATACGGTAGTGCTCCCAAGCCTTGCGGTTCACTTGGGGGCCACCGGATAAGTGGTAGCACCCACCGCCTGGCACGAATAGCTTGTGGCGAGTGCCTGCGGGCGTGGTTGACAGCTCGTGTCTGTACTCGGCGCTGGGCAGCCTGTACTCATAGCTCCGTGGAAAATCTTCCATCCCACGGATGGCCTCCATCTTGTGGAGGGGAGCATCATAGTGGGTCCACGATGCCGCCAGCCGGGCGTCGTCTGAGACGAAACATATCTTTGTGCCGCCTGGCACTGTTAGTCCGTAGTTCTTCGTATGTGCGCCGTAAGACTCCTTGTATCCAGGTGGGACCTTCTTCCTGTTCGCGGTGGCAGGCGTGCTCCCCTTCGTAGGGCTGAGGCGGAAGTGTTCCCAGGCCGAGTCGATCAACTCCTCCTCGGAGGAGAGGTATTTGACGGACCCAGCGGGGTGCGTCAGCTTGTGCGGGTTGTACTGCGCCGAGGTGCGTTCCTTTTTGTAGCCCTCGGGTACCGTCTGTCCGAAGCTGGCGGGGAATAGATCCATGCCGCGGATGCTCTCCATCTTCTGACCAAGCTTTGCATGATGGTGTTTCCACGCAGCCTTGAATCGAGCCTGCCGGCTCAGGTACCAGACGGAGAAATCTCCTGGCATGCTGAGTCCCCACATGGCTTTTTTATCGGAGTCATAGGAAAAGTTGTAGCCCGGCGGAGGCTCGATAGAGTTGGGGCTAAGCTTGGTGGGAGTTTGCTTTGACATCTCCCAGGCCGCTTTGATGAGTTCGTCCGGGGTCTTGTAGTAATGGCACGAGCCTGATGGCTCGGTGAGCCTGTAGGGGTGGTGGCTCCCGGGGCCCACGAAGGACTCCTTGAAGCCGTCCGGAAGCGAAGGTGGGGCGGCGCCTTCTTTGGTCTCAGGCTTTGACTCAGGCTTGGCGGGTTGACGTCCTCGAAAGTGATTCCACGCGGGATCGGTCTTGTCTGTCTTCGCTAACGCCTTTACCGAGTCGTAGTGCTTCCAGGCGGCGTCAAGCGCGGCCGCCTCGGTGAAGAACTTCTCCTCCGTCCCATCCGGGCGGACGAGCGAAAAGCGATAGGCGCCTGCGTTGGCCTTGATGAAGAAGCTTGGCGGAGGATTGTTTCGGTTGTGAGCCACCGGGGTGGGCTCCGACTCAGGAGCCGCCTCTGCCTTTTTCTTGTCGTAATGCTTCCATGCCCCTTGCCGCGCATCAGGGTGAGTGGGGAAGTACTCATTATGGCCATCGGGTCGGGTGAGCTGGTGGTGGTACTTGCTGGTGTGGACGTAGCGCGTCGTATACCCATCTGGAAGTTTGGTTCGGTCTTCAACCACGGGTTTGGGCACAGGGGCAGGGGCCGCCCTCGGCACGACTGCCCCCGCTTTCACCTTGTCCTTGTTGATGCCCCGAATGTGTTCCCACGCTTTTTCGTGCGCAGTCTCTTCGGTGAAGCACGAGATGGACAGACCGCCGGGGCCAAAGACTTTGTAGGCCATCGGTTTGCGGTCGCCCTGGTGTCCGACCCGATAGCCTGTCGGCATTCCTGCGGGGATGGGGCCATCAAAATCGAATGCGGGATCGACGGGCTCCTGCGCCGGCTCAGCCTCAGGCTTAGTGTCGGGCTCCGGACTTTGCATGCTCATGGCCGTCGTGGTCTTGGCCACGACGGGGTTTTCGAGGCAGCCGATGAGCGTGTCGGACAGCTTCTTGCCTGCCTCTACAATGGTGCTGATGCGCTTGAGCTGGGCCTTGAGTGCCACGATCTCGGCATCCAGCTCCTCGACCTTTTTGTGCGCTTCGTTGGCCTCGGTCTTCCAGGACTGAAGGGCCGCTTCGGCACAGCCGAAGGTAGCCTCTTCACGCCCATGGCTTTCGACGATCTCGAGCTGAAGCGCGGAGATCTGTGTCTCCTTGGACTCCCTGACGCTGCGGATAGCGGCGATCTCCTGCCTGAGCTGTCTGGTGACGTCTTCATCTTGCAGGGGCACGAGGAGCGCAGCTACGCCGGCGTAGCTGAGGCGGTTGAGGTAATGCTTCCAGCCGTGCTCGAGTGCTTTGCCCTTGCCGACGTATTTTCCGACGCGCTCTTTATCTGCGTCATAGACGGTCCATGTCAGATTGATTCCGGCGCTGTATACGACGCGGTAGCCTTTGGGGAATGTGCTTGGAAAACTGTCAGTCATCGGGGTTGCCTGCTTGCCTTTGTATAGCGGCCTTGTAGTTGTAGCCGGTTTGGTAACGCTGAGGTACGGGGCCCACCCATTGGGACTCGAACCAGAAGACACTGGGGACGTCGTTGTAGATCTTGATGGCGCCCGCGAGATCTATCGCCGGCGTAGCTCGGAGCAGGTGACCACCCGGTGACCGGACCTCGGCCCGCCAGTAGTGTTTGTTGTCGCCCCTGTTTATTTCGTTCACATGGAGCCTGTGCTCCCCATTGTCGGGGTGAACGATGACGCGGGGGTCAGGGCAGTGAATGGTTACCTCGCTGCGATTGCGTGCCATGGCTGCCTATCAAGTCCCTCATTGGTGAGGGTGATGTCGTTGCATCTCCAGTTACTGCTAGGAAAGTGGGCATCCCATCCCCTAACGACATCGGGAAGAGCTTGGAAGCAGGCGAGCGCTTCATCCATCGCCATGAACTTCCTCCATGTGGTCCCCTTCGTTTCAAAGATGGCGACGCGGTATTCGGGAGAGGGGCCACGCTGGTCTGAGCCGTCGTGGATGAACACGAGGTAAAGCGTTCGGGCTCCCTGGCCCGACTCGACGGTGCGTTCCTTGAGGACGCGGGGAGACTTTTCGGATTTGTTACGTGGCATTAACTACCTTGCCCTATGGACCACCCAGTCGCCGTTGAACCAAAGGCACTGTGGAAGGTCAGCGAGGATCTTGAGCGCGGCCAGGTAGTCGGGGGCGCGCTTCCAGTAGGTCAGCTCGGTGACGCCCGGACGCTCTGTCTCGACCTTGAGCCTGGCACCCCAAACTCCACTCTCCTCAACGGCGCTGGCGATCCAAGCACTGCGCCAGTTGGGATGGCGGAGGACCCGTGTCTTTTCGCTTCTATTTCGGGCCATCGAAAGTGTTGACCCAGCCGTTCCCCGGGATGTTGATGAAGCTAAAGTTTTCTTGGAAACACTCGTATACGGCCTGAGCTTCGTCCAAGGTCGCCACGTATTTGTGCCCAATCTTTTTGTGGTCGTGCTGGTCCCCACATGTAGCGACGTCGTAGGTGCCGTCGGCCAAGGCGCTGAGCCGCACATGGGCAGTGCGCCCCCAGGTCGTGGGCGTGACATACTTGTCCTGTAAGACGATGGGACCCTTTTCGGATTTGTTACGGGGCATACCAAGCTCGGATTCGACTGGCTGTTTCACGTCGCCAGCGACGGACGCCCTGGCAGACGGACTCATTGGGGGCGGCGTATGGGACGCCGGAGGCAACGCGTTGTCTTATGTGCGACGGAATGGCAAACCAAAGGTTTGCTAGTTCGAGATGGAGCGTTCCATCCTTCAGGAACAGCTCGACCATGCTGGCGTAGACATGAGCCACGGGACAGCTCGGAAGTTCACTTTGATTGCGCGCCATGCCCTCACCTCAACAAAAAAGGCGCCCCTTCCGGGGCGCCGTTCGTTCTTCTTTTGTTGTTGTTTCGGCGCGAAGGCCTATGCAGCGTGGATGTCGATGAAAAGAGAGTTGCCCAGCCCCGGCCCCCTGGGAGGGGGTCCGACCGATGCTCCGGCGGGATACGCCTTGCACCAGTCCATGGCCCCATGTGTGCCCAAGCACCCGGAGCTGGGTTCAACTCAAACTTAGTGGAGTTGCTTGGACGCGGTCGCGCGGCCCCGGTCGGAGCCGACCATGCGGCCGATCTCGACGGGGGCGCTGTCGGAGTCGCCTGAGACGTCGATGAATGCGGGGGCGGTGTCCACGACGATGGTGTCGATGACGGCCTCGTCGGAGTCATCATCGAGCTGACCCAGGTCGTTCCCGGAACTCTTGAGTAGTTGCGCGAGGCGGTCGGCTGTAGTCAGGGCCTTGCCGTCGTTGAGAAGGCCGCCCTTGTTGTAGACGTCAACGATGTCCAGGTCGGCTCCGTTATCGACGTGGTCGATGGCTTGTGCCAGTGAATCCTGCATGGCTCGGCTGGTCCGGCAGTCGGGATTGGTGCAGTCGATGGCACAGGCGCCGGCGTGCACCATCCAATCGGCCGAGTCGTGGTTGGTCCGCGTTCCCTTGATGATCTGCATGAACATGGTAGCCATGAAGGCTCTCCCGATCATGAGGTCGCGGTCGCTGATAATGATTTTCTTGCTCTCGTGTTGGCAGTCTTTTTGGTTACACATGGTGAGGGTCTCTCACCTAAACGTAAAAATGGCGCCTCCGAAGAGACGCCCTGCCATTCCCATTGTTATGAACGAGGGATTAGGCAGCCGCTAAATGAGTGAGGTGACAGAGCAGGTCGGACAGTCGTTTCGCCTGAGCCTGCTCTCGTCTCCACTTGGAGATGAAGGGGCCTTGGAGAACCCAATGGCGGTACCGGTCTTCGCCGGGCAGCTTGGTTTGGACTATCATCTGGGTGACCTCGGTGATGCGGCCGTAGGTCTGTCCGCTGAGCAGCGTGAACAGGTGGTCTTCCCAGTTGCCCGTAGTACGGAAGTAGCGGCCGCAGCGGGACAGCTCGCTCCAAGTGCACCCAGGGTTCTCGGCGATGTAGGAGTAGAGGCGCTCCTGCGTTTCATTCATCTGGACCCACATTCACCTAAACGTAAAAAAGGACACCCCGTGATTGGGGTGTCCTTGGGTGACGCGTTGTCATGCCACAGGCAACGCGTCACTTAAAGTAAAAAAGGGGCGCCCCACCATTAGAGCGCCCCTTATGTGCCCACAACCCCCTGCCGGCACACATGCCCCTCGTTGGGGCGGTTCACTTAACGAAAAAAAGGGCCCCGTGTGGGGCCTTCTTTTAGATTACCAGTAGTGCCACTGAGCATTCTCAGGGCGCACGGTAGGGTCGCGGTGGTGAATGGCGGCTTTGACTTGGCGTCGGAAGCGGCGGTTGTAGAAGTTGACGTCCCACTTGGGGGCGCCGCGACGGTACTTGCACTGATGCGATCGGGACATTTACGGTCGCATGGGGACCTCCGCTCAGCGTTCGACCTCACGGTAGCACAGGCTTTTGCGGCCGACTACGTTGCCGTTCGCGCGCAGGATGAGCTTCTTCTCTTGCCAGTCGCGGGTGGAGTTGATGTGGCCCGTATCCAGTTCGATGGAGACCTCGGCCTCAATCTCGCACTCTTGGCCGTCGAAATCTTTGTATGTGATCTTCATAGTAATTCGGGTCTCTCACGTTCTTTGATGCATTGCATGCGCTCTTTGGGCCAACGCTACTTCCCTGAGTTCGGCCTGGTTGGGCTTGAGCTTCTCACTTCGATTTGCGCGGCATCGCCTTGTCCGTAGGTCCTGAAGATGTATCTGGACAGGTCCTCGTAGGTTCCGCCAGCAACACCAGCGGCCTTGAAGTCGGCCCGTGCGGTTTGGGGCAGCTTTGTGTACATGCCGAACAGGCCGTTGGTCATACTGCCCTTGTATCCCACCTCCCGGCAGGCGTTGGCAAAGGCGATCATGCTGGTGATGACGCCGGGCCCGAAGGACCGCTTTTCACTTTTATTACGGGGCATCAGTAGAGTCTCCTGGCAATCCGCCATTGGCAGTCCGCATCCAGTGGCTCTTGATGAGAAGGAAGTCATCCGTGCACATGAAGGGCTCGTAGGCTGACCTCTCCTCGTCAGTGAAGGCGAGGCGGTAGTTCTCGTAGTCACGGTAGGCCTCCCTCTCTTTGCGAACGTCGCTCCTGGCGTGGGCCCAAACAGCATAGAGGCGCAGGCGCTCGAGGAACTTTTCGGGGACGTGCGGGAAGGGTCCCTTCTCGCTGCGGTTACGGGGCATAGTGCTTCCGGATGTAGCGGATGTTGAACCGGAGGTTGACCGCTACATAGGTGAGGCTTCTGGCGCGTCGGGCATCCGTGATCTTGAGGCGCTCGCGGCGAGGGATGGCGTCGTAGAGGCCCCTTCGCTTTATCTGTGCGTCGTTGGAGTCAATGTCGCCTCCGCGCTCAAACATCTTCTCAATGGCGTCCGCATAGGCGTGAGCCTCAGGACAGCTTGGAAGTTTCTCTGATTGATTACGTGGCATATTTCCAGGTTTGCGTGGTGACGCGCGCGAAGTAAAAGCCGTCAACCATCTCGTCGTAGACCTCAAGGGCGCCGTGTTTGCTGCTCGCAAAGACCTGGACCCACGCCTTTGTCTTGTCCAAAAGCCTGACTTTGTACCTGCCGTCGGGCATCTCCCAGAGCTGAACAGGGCACGGGGACTCCCAGGTCGCCGGCGTGGCCGACTTGTTCAGCAGGAGCGTCGCATCCCTTTCGCTTCTATTACGCGCCATAGAGGGGGTCCTCTGGGTCTTGGTGCCAGCCCGTTCGGCTGGAGACGTCTGTGAGGTACCAGAATCCATCAGGGAAAGCGGTGTAGGCCTCAGTTGATTTGAGGCAATCGTCGAAGTACTTCGAGAAGGAGGCGACGGGTTGCAGCCGTGCGAATAGGGTGAGTCGCCAAAGCGAACTAGAAACTCTGGTGAGTCGAAGGCGGTAGCTTGACGACTGGCTGGCGCTGTGACGGACCCTTCTTTCGCTCACGAAGAAGGGCTTCCTTTCGCTTCTATTACGCGGCATTGCGTTCCTTTTCGAGACGCTCCGCAATGGCGAGATCGCGTGCGATTTTCAGCCGCTTGAATCTCTCGACGCTGTGCCAGCCGCCGCCAGCTACCTCGGTGGATCGTTGCCCCAGGCACAGACCCTTGCGGTAGACGCGTGCGTCAAGATGCGTGTGGCCATAGGTCCAGGCAGCCGCCTCATCGGCGAAGCGTGCTGCGATCTTCCAGCCGCCGGAGCACAGAGCCTCGACTGCCCAATCTAAGGGGATGATGTTTGAATCACTCATGGTCGCTCCGGTCGACGGTGGGGGTGCTCCTTGGTCTCAGCTTCCTGTGTTGTTTGCGTCATCGTGCTGCTCCTTTTCCGATTTGTTGCGTGGCGCGCGACTTAGGTGCTGGCGCAGATACCGATCCCGGTGTAATCGTCGAGGTAATCTTCGAGGTCGGCGGGCCACCAGGTGACAGAGCAGGTCACCCCGCTGTCGCAGACCTCTTCGTAGACGCACAGGTCCATGCAGCACTTCGTGGACTCGTTGCCGCAGTCACCCTCTGGGAACTGGTTCCACTCTTCGCATTTGAGACCTTCGTTGCAGTGCTGTGATACCTGGCACGGTTGCCCATATTCGCCGACCGAGTTGGGGATGTAGAACTGCAAGCGGCACCTGAACTCGGGGAGGGTCTCCGTGATGCCCTCGAGCACGTCGCACCCGTAATCCTCGATGCACATGTCATCGAAGGGGTCGCAAGGGTCGCCGGGGAACTTCATTTCACCCGTGCCCGAATCCCCATCCCCACTATCACCGTCACCGTCCCCAGTAGAAACGCTAGTAGTGGATTCATCCCCATCTCCGTCCCCCACTTCGTCGCCAGTGTCATCACCATCACCATCACCGCTATCTCCAGTGCCGTCACCATCACCGCCTTCACTTTCGCTGTCCGCTTCTTCACTTCCCGTGCCCACGCCATCATCATCATTGCTTCCATCAGTGTCTTGGGTTGTCGTACTCGCCTCGGTTCCAAAGGTCTCTTGGTCATCATTGCCTCCGCTGCATGCAGCTAAAAGAAGGATTGCGGTAAGTGTTTTGTAGTTCATGGCTTGTGGCTCTCTCACCTAGACGCAAAAGGGGGGACGCCCCGGAATTGGGGCGTCCCTAGCGACGGCGAAAACCTTACATGCCACTATAAGGCGCCGTCACTTAAACGCAAAAATGGGCCACCCCGGTATTGGGGTGACCCGACGGCTATGAAGAATATGCCCGGTAGCCGGGCGCCGCCTTAGTTGTCATGGTGACACTCAAAGGCAAAAGAGCGCCCTCACTTACTAGGGGCGCGGTCGACGTACTTCTCCCAGATTTGGCCGTGGGTCAGCGACACGTCGCTGTCTCCGGCCCTGTTGTGCCCGATCGTGTCGCTAACGTCGGCATCGAGGTAAAACGATGTCCCCTTGAGTTCCGTTCTAGCCATCCTGTCGGGCAGCCGGCGCATGCCTTCCGCTCCATATTCATGGCGATAGTATTCGTTGAATTCATCCAGCGTCATCCCCCACGTCACCGGGGCATCGACGATGGTCGACCACTCTAGGTAGCGGGACTCGCCGCCTTTTTCGAGCTTGATGATTCCGCGGCCCATCAGTGCGTACCTTTCTTGGTAGGAGCCTGCCTCGTGGGTCGTCGTATGGCGTCGAGCAGCTCTGGGGCTACGTGCAGGGGGGCCAGCGCCACCAGGCACGGCACCCATACGGGCGCCAGGAGCACGGGCCTACGCCAGGCCCAGATGCATGTGGCGGCTGTGGCCTCGGTTATGGAGGCGACGATGGTGAGGAGTAGGGTCATGCGATTACCCCCAATGCCATTGGGCGTTCTGGGGGGCATCCGTTTCGCTCTCGTTTCGCGGCATGGCTCCCTTATAGGGGCTGGAAGAGCAGGTTCATGGTGTCTGAACCGTAGTCGCCGTAAGACACGGCGGCCTCTCCGTATTTCCAGGCCTCAACGCCATCGACCACCTGCATCTGGAAAGAATTCAGATAGTCATTTGAAAACAGATCGTCTTCCCAGGCATCCACCCGAAGCCAGTCGCCGCTCGGGGGGTTTTGGATGTTGGTAAAGTCCGTGGTCTCCCATTGCTCCGTGTCCCAGTTCCAGCGCTGTTTGTAAAAGAGATACTCGCAGACTCCGACGCCATCGCTGCACGAGATGTCCCAGCCTTCGATGGACACTTGCCAGTCAATCAATTCGAGCGAGCCGCACCAGGTGAGGTCGCCTGCGAGGCACACTTCACCGTAGGGGCAGTCGTATTGATAGTCGCACTCGTCTTGTTCAGGAGCTTCGATGCAGATGCAGTCGCCTGTGGACCAGTCGTAGGCCAGGCCAGCGTCACACTCGCTCAGGGGCCCGCACTCGCAGTAGAGGGAGCCTGGGGTGCAGTCGCCGTCGGCGCCATCTTCGCCACCGGTAGCGTCCATGGGTGGCGGGGCATCTGGAATACAGTGGTCATCTTCGTTGCAGACCAACCCCTCGAAGCACATGTCGTCGAAGCATTCGCAATAGGGGGTGCCCGGGGTGCAGTCGCCATCGTCAGAGCCCCCTGATGTTTCGGAGCTGGTTTCGAGTGTAGTTGTGAGCAGGCCCGTGTCGTCGGAGCTGCTGTCTTCGCCACAAGCTGACAGGGCCAATAGGATGCTTAGAAGTGTGCTAGATGCTTGTCTCATGGATGTAACTCGTTGTGTTGTGTTCGGCTTTGACTTGCGAATGGATGGGGGCCGGGGAGTTGTCATGGTGACACTCAAACGCAAAAGGAGCCCCGAAGGGCTCTGCTGCTTTGCGCTCTAGTTGAGCTGTTCAGTGGGTCGCATTCGAGTCCGAGGCCTGCAAGCCGGCAATCATGTCGGCGCCGCGCGCGAACACGTACATGCAGATCACCGGCGCCATGATCATGGCGGAGAGGGAGGCCTCTTGAGGGGCTGACTTGGCTTCGCCAATCAGGGCGAAAAATGCGACGGTTCCAAGGGCTCCGGCGCCCATTGCGAATAATGATAGGATTCTTGCTGTTGCGTTCATGCTGGTCTTCTTTCTTCGTGTTGGGAGGGCTTTTTCACTTAACGAAGAAGAGGGACACCCCATGATTAGGATGTCCCGAAACGTCGCCCGACGACCTGCCCACCCCAAGTAAACAGATAAGCGACGCGCTTGGTGCCTCCGTGTCAGGAGGGCTTGTGAATGTTCACTTAAGCACAAAAATGGCCCCAAGTGGAAAACCAGTTGGGGCCTCGTTCAGCTTTGAGTGGCGCGTTCGATGTACGCGAGCCGGTCTATGGTGCAGCGCAAGCGCTCCAGCCTTCGCTTGTGCGTCGGTAGCAGCGCCATGAAGGCCCGATTCACACGCGAGAGGGTGCCGGGCCCAGGGTGAGGCTCTCGGATGTTAGAGCCCGTAGGGAAGAGCACGAGGAGTGCGTCGCGGTAGCCCAGGAGGCCCTTGGTCTCGAAGGAGATTTCGCTAGGTGTGGGGTGAATCATCGCCTGAGCGTTCCTCTCGAATGAATTTGCCGTGGAGGTACCAATACTTGGACCCGTTGGACCACTCCTCCGCAGGAGCACCATCACGGTGCTGTACGCCCTGATGGAACCAGAACTTGCAACCATCAGGGTACTCAATCGCCGGACCGTCGCTGCGATGATGCAATTCGGCTCTCATCCAATACGAGAGCCGTGCAGGGGCGCCGCTAAAGAGCGCTTCTGGTTCCACGCCGTCGCGGAGCCAGTGCTTGACGCCGCAATCTTCGGTGAATGTCGGAGCATCCTTCTCGCTCTTGTTTCGTGG
>SDBT01014953.1_pt1 | contig 12347 bp, 10 predicted proteins | sample 2277101 | NCBI WGS metagenome assembly SDBT01 (sample SAMN10404973, study PRJNA504765) | marine sediment metagenome | isolation source: marine sediment core GS10_PC15, 103 cmbsf | place: Arctic Ocean: Southern Knipovich Ridge | collected 2010
TACGGGAGACATCTACAAGTCTATATTTCCCTTCCTCGGAGTTTTGATAGTTGGTATGGCCCTAATTATGATATTCCCCCAGATAGCCCTATGGCTTCCCAACTTGATGATGAAGCTGGCAGGTTGACGCTCTGCAAGGTCAAAGGGGGTAAAAGATAGAGTCAAAAGCAATTGACCAAGAGTCACGGATAAAAAATCTCTCTATAATTAAGGCTATGAAACTAACACTAACCCCTCCTGCCAATAAAGCCAGAAGAAAATTGCCCGTTAATTTTGAAACAGTTAAACCCACGAATGCCCCAAAAAGATAAAAAGATCCGTGAGCCAAATTAACCACTCCCATTAAGCCGAGGATCAATGAAAGTGGGCAGGAAAAAATAAACAGCAAAGAACCTAAAGAAACTCCGTTAAGGATGCAGCTAACAACCGTTTCCACTCTAAACCTCTGCTATAGTTCTCTGGAAAATGGCTTATAATTTCTTCTCAGCGTAAACTTTTATGTAATAACGAGCCTGACATTGTCACATTGCATCGCAACTAATCAAACCTGCTCCGTTAGCTACAAGCGGAGCAATCCCTCTACTAGAAATTGCTCCGCCTGCGCGTACTTATACACAAACAGATTACTTCGCTTCTCATCGAGATGGAATCAACCATCGGTGAGGAGGCTGCCTGAATTCTGGCTAAATCTTTTTGCCAGCGGTTAACTATAACGTTTTATTCTTTTCTGAAAATTTCCGCTACTGGGCCTGGTTCGGTAGTATAAACTTTAAGAAGTTTATGAATTGGCTCTCCTTCCTTTATCCCTGTTATCTCCCATATAGCCTCAGGTAGAACTGCATTGTGTGTCTCCTTATCAAGCTTGAAATGGCCAGTTGGGCCTTCCAATTCAACCTCCGAAAGAGCCTTAAGGAAAGCTTCCTTATCTTCAACATTGCCACCTATCTTCTCTACAGCTTTCAAAACAACCTTTGCTGATGTGTAAGAAAGTGCCTCAAGCATGCAGGATGGTTCCTTAAACTTAGCCCTCCATTTTTTGACAAACTCTATGTTTTTTTGAAATTCAAGATTATGATTATAAGGGTATGATCCTACAATACCTACTGCAGCCTCTCCTTCAGCTGGCGCCAAATCAGCCCCAGCTATGTCACCGCCCAGCAATGCCATATGCTTCCACATCCCATATTCCTTGAATTGCTTCACCAGACGTACAGCGTCAGAACCCGCATGGTTTGACAAAAGAAAGTCGGCCTCCTTATTAAGAGCACCGAGATAAGGAGCAAAGTCCATGGTCGGAAAAGAAGGAATTACTTCTTGAATTACCTCTACACCTCCCTCTTTGAAGAAATGTTTAGCAGCTTTAAGCATATCATGACCATAGGCATAATCAGGTTCGATAATTATCCCTTTCTTGTAGCCCAGCTCCTTAGGGACAAAATCTCTGCAAAAATGCATTTGTGATTGCCCGCTTATGGGAGCGTTTCTCCATACCCAATGATAAACTTTCTCACCGCCAATTTTTCCAGTCCAACCACCAGGCCCCAATAGGAAGGGAGTTTCAAATTTTTCGGCTAACTCGGCCACTCCTATAGCTACAGCGCTTGAAAACAGACCCGCGAGGATATTGACCTAGGCAGTATAGCCGGGCCGGGGACGTTGGGGAGTAAAGCCAAAAAAGCCAACACAAAGCTCGTTAAGAGCCCAAAGACTGGGAAGACATTTCCCTTAATAAGGCCCTCAAAGGAAGCCATTGAGCATATCAAGGGGGAGATAAGAACACTAACCTGCAGGAAAAACCTTGGGCTACCCAAAGAGGTAGTAGTAGTAAAGCTCAATGAAGCAGTAAGAGGATTGACTGGATACTTTTACTATGGCCGCTGCAGTGAAGACCTATCAAGGCTAAAGGGGTTTCTTGATGAAAGGGTGCGAATATACCTAAGAAGGAAGCATGCAATCAAAAGCAGGGGATATAGGGCGTTTCCTTACAGATACCTCTATGAAAACCTCGGACTATATAAAATACCCACAACCGCTCCATGGACTCAGGCTGTGAAAGCCTCTGGAAGAAGATGATTGGAAAGGCGTATTCGGGAAAACTGAACGTACGGTTTGATGAGGGGGAGCTGGAAACAGGCCCAAGGCAAGTCGGACTGAGGCGCCCATATATGCTGTCCTCAGAGATCCCCTTTTAACAAAGTCACATCAATATGTCGTTGCATTTCGAAATTTTGCATAAACATCCCCTTAGGGGACTCGCGCCTACTACGGGATCATACGGGGGGTTATTCGTCATGATCACATTGATATTGGACTTCCAACATCCATGCTCAGGTCCGGGTTCCTCTGGAAACCACCAGGAATGTTGAGCAGTTATCATCTTAGGATGGATACTGTCTGTAATCTTAGCCTTTTGCCGAACCTTACCAGTGTCCAACGGTTTCTCAATCCACACCCAATCCCCATCTTTGATTCCCAATTGCCCAGCTGTTTCCGGATGTACCTCCATAACAGGTTCAGGACACAATTTCCGTAGACTCGGTATTTGTCGACCTTCAGAATGGAAGAAGGCGATATGCCGCACCCCTGTAACCAGGATCAATGGATATTCTTGCACCAATTGAGGAGCGGAAGACGGTGTTTCCGGGTTCTCTTCATAATACGGTAAGGGGTCATAACCATTTTTCTCAAACACGCTCGAATACAGCTCGACTCTTCTACTTGGTGTATTAAATCCTTTTTCTTTATACTTTTCATAGCGCATAGGTGTAATAATATAAGTTTTCTCTTGAAAGTCAGCAAAGGTTATTCCCATTTGATGAAGCCGAAGATTGTTCCATTGCTCAACAGTGTGGCAAGGCAACTGTTCTGCCAGACCAAGATGTTTTAGGAGTTCAAAAGTAATACTTAAATCATCCTTGCATTCATCTACAGGCTCAATGACCTTTTGGCGAAGACTGATAAAGTTAGGATAAGAGTATTCACAGATTTCATCCCTCTCCATCCAGGTGGCAGCTGGAAGAACGATATCTGCAAGCTCCGCCGTCGGAGTCATAAAGAAGTCGACGGCAACCGAGAAATCAAGCTTATCTTTGAGCGCTGTCCATACCTCTTTGCTGTCTTGTAAATTCAGCACTAAATTGCTGGTGGTGAAGAGAGCCTTTATTGGATATGGTTTCTCAGTCATGATGGCTTTGATCACAGAAGGCAGGTGAGCACGAGGAATTGGTGCATCAAGCCCGCTTAGGAGACGAAACTGATCTGCCCCTATTCTCCTCTGCTGCATCTCCCGCGGTAAGGGGAACCAATCCTTGATCAAGGAATATTCAGCTTTCGGTGTGAACCCAGGTGGGTAAACGGGAAATACATTGCCTCCTTTCCGATCCAGATTTCCAGTTATCGCCGCCAAAATATTCAAAGCACGCAGCGTCTGGGCAGCGTTGGTATGCATCTCGAGTGAAACTCTGTGATGCAAAGACGAGGGACGATTGATGGCATACATTCTGGATAATTCGATGATCGTATCTTCGGGGACCCAGGTTATGTCAGACACCCGCTTTGGCGGAAAGTCCTGTACGCGCTCTTTCAGTCGCTCAAACCCTGTGCACCAATCAGAAACAAACTGTCTATCGAAAAGGTTTTCATTTATAATGACATTCAACATCCCTAAGGCTAAGGCGTCATCTGTCCCAGGTCTTATCTGCACCCACAGATCAGCCTTAGAAGCAAGTTTTGTAAATCTCGGATCCACCACTATAAGTTTTGCCCCATTTCTTGCGGCCTGGAGGATATCTCTTCCCCTGGGTGGGTGTGAAACTAATGGGTTGGCTGCCCAGACTAGTATGCATTTGCTGTTAAGATAGTCAGGGCCAACTTCTTGTAAAATGTCCTCTCCATGTGTCGCTTTGCCTGCGACTATAGATGGTATGAAGCATATGTAGCCTATAGATGTATGATTAGGAGTACCAAGCGCGCTTGCAAGCAACGCACAAGCCTGAAGGTTAGTTTTTGGCCCAGTTCCGTGAGCGACGCACATTGCCTCTGCACCATACTTTTTCCTAATCGTGAGAAAATTGGTAGCAATAGCATCTAATGCTTCATTCCAAGAAATTCGCTCCCATAAACCTTCTCCTCTCTTTCCTTTCCTTTTTAATGGATGGGTGAGCCGATCAGGATGATACACAAATTCACGGTAAGCGGCTCCTTTTGGACATATGAATCCTTTGTTCATCGGATGTTCAGGATCTCCCTTTATGCTTATTATCTTCCCATTTTCCAAAGTAACAAGCACACCGCACTCAGAATGCGAACCTTGACATACAGTCTTTATTGTCTTTTTCATTGTATTCCTATTTCCTCTTGATGATATTGAAAAGCAGTTTCAAATCCATTCCCATCATCTTTCTCAGTGTACTGAGTATCTTCTCAAGTATTATTAGTAATTCGTTAATCCGAACTTAGAATTGCCAAGACATCCTTTACCTAAGAGTGTCAAGAGGTTGTTTACCTTAAGGGTCATTTGTGCCAAGAAATCATATACCCATTTAAAGATTTTTTCAGTATGGCACCGTTTACTATTATAAGCTTAAAGATGGGACGGAAGAAAAGCTCGAAAGACAAGCAATTCATAGATATATCAAAGAAGGAGAGACACCATATTTTGGTTAGTTCTTTATCTGACCTAGTTTTAATCCATCTCTGGTAAAGCCCTTTGTTATCACGTCACCTCTTCTCAAAAGATGAAGATCTAGGTAAACTTCCTATACCAATCCAACTCGCTCTCGGAGATTCCCCATTTTCTTAAATAGCGTTTGGCCTTTTTGATCGTAATCATCAGGTCCTTTCTTCCTTTGCTCTTTTTGCCGTTTTTAAACATGATAGCACCACTGGGACACCATTCAACACATGCCGGCTTCCCGCCACAGAGGTCGCATATCAGCGGGAACCCTGTCTCTTCATCAAAGTTTATGGCGCCCACAATACACGCTTCCACGCAGATCCGGCACCCATCGCACTTCTCTTCAGCCACGTGAATGGTCCCTGTCTGCGTTTGTCTCAATGCCCCTGTTGGACATTCGTCGACACACTTGGGTTTTTTACACAGGAGGCAAACCACTGGGTTTGAAAAACCGAGATAATCAAGCGGAACCGCCTTAATGCGCGCCTTCTTAGGATTAAAGATGTGAGCCCTGGCAAAATAGCAGGCCAGTTCACAGCTGTTACAGCCGGTACATTTCTCAGGCTTGACCATTAATTTCATTTCCATGCTTTCTTTCTATTTGATTGCGTTAACCTTTTCCAACTCATCGGCAATGTGATTAAGTCCCAATTCCTCGAGTTTTTCCCTAGTCTGCAAGCCTGTTTTCACATCCCACCCCCTGGCCTTATAGTAATCGTCTAACAACTCATCCCTTTCCAGCACTTCATCTTTGAACTTGCCGTCTTTGATCGGTTCGTAGTATTTGGGTGTGGAGAAGTTGTCGTCTTTCCGTGTAAGTCCCTGCCGAGAATTAAAAGCTTTTTGAATGTTATAGATTCTCTCTCCAATCTCCAGTAACTCATCCTCTGAAAAGTCGATCCCTGTGGCCGAAGATAGCGCCCTGGTCAGAAGCTGAATAGAGCTGACCGTGTGAACGCATATCCCTACAGCGTCGGCAGTTGCTTTCATGTCCTCGCACCATTTCACGGTAACTCCCATACCTTCGGGGTTGCGGGTTTCGCTCCAATCTGCATAACCTGTTTTTTTGTTAATAACTTCCTTGCCGATATCCGTATCTCTCAACATCTTTCCCATGGCAATCACATATGCCTTAAGATGGTCTGCTCCCCTTGTCGAAGTTAAATATTGGAGTCCGAGATTTTTTTTGGCCCGCCCCTCATCGGCAATCGGTGATAGGCCTTTAACGTGATACATATGCTGTTCTGAGCCCTTTCCCAATATCTGGGGCGCTCTCTTCTCTCCTTCGGCCAGGATGTCCCCAAAGCCTTCCCGCCGTGCAATTTTGGGTATCATTTCTATCACCGCCTTGTAATCACCAAAACTGAGTGGTGTCCCATCACAGTCTTCTTCAGTCAAAATGCCCTTCTCGTAGCAATCCATGGCCCAAGCCATCACAAATCCTCCACTTATGTTGTCCATTCCAAACTGGTTAAAGAGTTCATTGATTTTCAACATGGCCGGCAGATTGTCGATATCCCACAGCAAGCCATCTTCTGTCAGGGCATATTCCGGACCTTCCCCGTAAACACCTGTAAATTCTCCAGATTTGACACTGTGGAAAGGACTACAGGCGATATGGCACGAGGCACAGGCCCGCATCGATCGGTAGAAATCTTTTTTTAGCGTCTTACCTGACAAGGCCTCCCAATTCTTCATGACATTACTTTGAAAGTTCCGCACCACAACCAGCCCCTCGGGCGCAAACCAGTCCATTAAGTATGGGGTGCCCATCTCACTAAGTTCCTCACTGACAATTTCTTCACGCATTTTTTTGCAAACATCAAGAAACTCATCGGGTCGGGCAATGGGTAGATCTTTAGATCCCCTGACGGCGACGGCTTTGAGATTCTTTGATCCCATCACCGCTCCCATCCCGGTCCGCCCCGCAGCCTTCTTTGTTGGGCACATGATGTTGGCAAACCTTACCAGATTTTCACCTGCCGGCCCGATGCATATCACCTGTATGAAAGGGTCACCGATTTCGTCCTTTATCATCCGGGCGGTGTCCCATGTTGTCTTGCCCCATAGATGTGTTGCTTCCCTTAACTCTATGTTATCATTATCTATCCATAGGTATACGGGCTGGTCGGCTTTGCCGAACATATTGACCTGGTCATAACCGGCAAATTTCAACTCTGTGCTGAAATGTCCTCCCATGTTTGAATCGCCAAATATTCCGGTAAGCGGGGATTTTGCAGTAACGGTTAACCGGGCGCTGCACGGGCCCAGAGTCCCGTTGAGGGTACCAACACCAAACATGAGGACATTCTCCGGACTTAAGGCATCGACATTTGGTTTCACCCATTCGAATAACCTGGCCGAATTAAAACCACATGCCCCGAGATACTTTCTGGCGAAAGCCGGCGAAAGCGCTTCCCTTTCCATTTTTCCCGTGGTTAAATCAGCATTAAGGATCGTGCCAGCCCAACCATAATAATTGGTCATTATTACAACCTCCTTTTATACCCAAACATCACGGACTGATATGTTCCCCCTTGTGAAGGAGTGGCCCAGTTTATTCTACCGTCACACCAAGATAGGTTGCTTGGATTTTCTCGTTCTTCCGTAAGTCCTCGGGCTTAGATTCATAAGCTATCCTACCTTTAGTCATTATATAGACATAATCTACCACCCTTAAGGCCATAGAAAGGTTCTGCTCTACCAGTAGAATAGAAAAACCTTCCTTCTTTAACCGCTGAATGACTTGAACAATCTCTTCAATAAGTAAAGGGGCAAGACCTTCTGAGGGTTCATCCATCAGAAGTAGATCAGGATTACGCATTAATGCTCTGGCAATAACAAGCATTTGTTGCTCACCACCACTAAGTTCATTACCCTTATGTTTGCGTCGTTCTCTTAGAATCGGGAAAGAGGCGTGAATCTTTTCTAAATCCCATCCTCCTTTTCTTTCTTTACTTGCCAGGGAGAGATTTTCCTCCACACTCAAGGAGGTAAAAATACGTCTTCCCTGAGGAACGATTCCGATGCCCAGTTGAGCAATCCGATGTGAAGGAATTTTAGTAATATTGACTCCTTTAAAGTATATTTTCCCACGCTCAGCCGGTGTAAATCCGATAATTGAGCGGATAGTTGTCGTCTTGCCTACACCATTTCGGCCAAGAAGTCCGGCAACAGACTTTTCGCCCACCTTCACTGAGACTCCTTGTAATATATAGCTATCTCCATAATAAGTATGAATATCAATTAGTTCTAACATTTTAAATGCCCCCGCCTTCACCCAAGTAAACCTCTCTAACCTTAGGGTCTACCCTTATTTCATCTTTGCTACCCTCGCTTATCTTCTCTCCAAAATGAAGCACGGTGATGAAATCAGCCAACTTAAATACTACATCCATATCATGCTCAATGACCACAGTAGTTATTTTTTGGCGAAAGGTCTGAATCATTTCTACTACTGGACTAAGTTCAGCCAGCGATAACCCAGCTGTAGGTTCATCTAGCAACATCAACTTTGGCTCCAAGGCCAATGCTAAAATTATTTCTATTTGACGTTGTTCTCCGTAAGAAAGCTCCTTTACCGGAGAGCTTTCCTTCTCCAGCAAATTAAATTGTTCAAGAAGCTCTTTTGCCTTATATAGGGAGTTGTTTTTAATCAGGCGAAATGTACCAGGCTCAAGATTCTTTTTCTCTAAGGCAAGCAAAATGTTCTCAAGGGCACTGAGATTAGGAAAAAGACTTGTTTTTTGAAAGGTTCGGCCTATGCCAAGCCGTATGCAATGATGCAAAGGCATGCGGGTAACATCTTGTCTGAAAAGATATATGTTGCCGGCAGAAGGACATAATTCACCACAAATTAGGTTAAACAAAGTGGTTTTTCCAGCTCCATTTGGTCCGATAATTGCCCTTATTTCCCCTTCTCTCACCTCAAAAGAAAATTCTCGCAACGCTTTCAAGCCGCCAAAGTTCTTTGAAAGATTGCTAACCCTTAGAGGAAAATCTCCTTCCATATACCTGCATCCCCCTTCTCCATAATTGCTCGCCTATGCCAACTATTCCTTGGCGGGCAAACATAACCACAATTATCATAGCAACTCCTGCAATTCCTGTCCAGTGCATAGTATATGAACTGACAACTTGGGAAAGTACTACGATCATAATAGCACCTACCATAGGGCCTACAAAGTAGCTAAGACCTCCAACGAGGACCATTAACATTACTTTCCCGGTGATCCAAAGACTAAAACTGTCAGGACTTACAAATAAATTCCAAAAGGTAAAGAGCGACCCCGCAATAGCACCAAAAATCCCTGCAATGATGTAACAAAGGTATTTGATCGCCCAAGTATTGTAGCCAAGAGCTTGCATGCGCTGTTCGTTCTCTCGGATTCCTCTTAAGAGATATCCAAAGCGAGAATTTACAAGCCAATAAAGAAGAAAAGAACAAATGACAAAAAAAAGGAATATAAAGTAGTAAAGGTGAAGGCCTTCTAAACCAAAAGGTGTCCCGAAGCCGCTTAACCCATCTTCTCCTCCAGTGATTCCTCGGAGTCTCCGGGCAAGCGCACGAAGTAATTCTGCAAACGCCAAGTTAATTAGTACGAAAGAAATCCCTTTAGTTCGCAGTGACAAGAAACCAAATACACAACTAAAGGCGCCGCTTGCTAAGATAACAGTTATTATAATAAGCCAAAAGTTACTCGTTATTTCTTGAGTTGTCAGGATACCTACAGTATAGGCACCTACTCCCCAGAAAGCAGCGTGACCCAAGGAGACCAAACCCGTGTATCCCAATAGGAGATTATAGCTTAACGAAAAGATCGAAAAAGCAAGTATCCGAAACATAAGAATTCGAACAAAGGGATTAGGCACCAAAGGTAAGAAAGCGAAAAGCAGAAGCATAAAAATATAAGGGCCATGCTTTAATAACTTTCTTTTCAAGAGGCTTTACCTAATAAACCTGTTGGTTTAAAAACTAAAATAAAAACCATTACAACAAACATGGCAAACATTGCGAATCCTGGAAGAAAAGCCCCGCAGAAATTAATAGTTAATCCCAATAAAAAGGAAGCTATTAGGGAGCCTGTTAAGCTCCCTGCACCTCCTATAACTATAACAACTAAAGCATAAACTAGCACTTCTAGATCAAGCCCTGAATATACTGCTACAAATGGACCGCCTAAGACGCCACTCAATCCGGCTAAGAAGCTTCCCAAGCTAAATACCAAAGCAAAAACAAGAGGAACATTTATGCCTAGCCCCCTTAACATCTCCTCATCTTCAACTCCGGCACGGATAATAGCTCCATATCGAGTCCTTTCCTGGAAAATCCATAAGCCAATAAACATTGCAAAACCAAATCCAATTAACATCAAACGATAAATAGGGAAAGTAATTCCTAAAAAGTGCATCGCTCCTTTTGCTACTTCAGGTACGGCAATAATATGTACTTCAGGACCCCAAACAGTCCTAATTATATCATCGAAAATATAAATTAACGCAAATGTTAACAGCACTTGCTTCATTTCTTGCTTATATAAAAAACGGATAAAAAATCTCTCTATAATTAAGGCTATGAAACTAACACTAACCCCTCCTGCCAATAAAGCCAGAAAAAAATTGCCCGTTAATTTTGAAACAGTTAAACCCACGAATGCCCCAAAAAGATAAAAAGATCCGTGAGCCAAATTAACTACTCCCATTAAGCCAAGGATCAATGAAAGTGGGCAGGAAAAAATAAACAGCAAAGAACCTAAAGAAACTCCGTTAACGATGCAGCTAACAACCGTTTCCACTCTAAACCTCTACTATGCAATACCTGAATTTTGCACGAAAATTGGTGAGAAATTGTTTCATTATCTAAATATTGAAGCCTCCGATTCGTGCAAAATTCAGGTAATAATTGGATTAACACCGCCGTATAAACATACTGATTGGGAAAACTCTTAACAAGTTTTATTCTCTATCGAAAGATCTTAGCACTTGGACCTGGGGAAGAAAGATAGATTTTGAGCACTTGATGACCGACCTTCCTATTTACCCCCCTGATTTTTCCTTCTTCTTTCACGACTTTCCATATATACTCATTTATAAAACGGGTATGTGTTTCTTTATCAAACTTTAGTAAACCATCTGGGCCTTCAAATTCAACTTCAGAAATAGCCTTAAGAAAAGCTTCAGTATCTTCAATATCCCCACCTATTTTTTTTGCAGCTTCTGAAATGATCTTACCTGATTCATACATGTAGACACTTAGAAAGCCGGGTAACCTCCCATATTTGCCCTTATATTTCTGAACAAATGCCATGCTCTTTGGATCTTCAGAATAAGGACTATAAGGATTTGATCCTATAACACCTATTGCTTCTGTCATGTCTTTTGGAAGGGTCGCAATGTCGGTTGGGCCAGAACCTATGAATCTCATATGCTCATCCATTCCATACTCCTTGAATTGCTTTGGTAAACGAACGGCACCGGCACCGACATGACACGACAGGAGAAAGTCAGCCTTCCTATTAAGAGCAGCAAGATAAGGAGAAAAATCTAAAGTGGGAAAAGGAGTAATTACTTCCTGAATAACTTCTACTCCTCCTTCTTTTAAAAATACTTTAGCGGTTTTGAGCATATCATGACCATACACATAATCCTGCACTGTCACTATGCCTTTCTTCAAACCAAGCTCCTCCGGTATATAATGCCTGAGAAGATTAAACCAGGCTTGGCCAGTGAGACAGGCATTCTTCCACGTATAATGGTAAACCTTCTCAACACCAATTTTCGCAGTCCAACCACCAGGCCCCAGTATAAAAGGGGTTTTATATTTTTCCGCTAATTCGCTCACCGCTATAGCTACAGCGCTTGAAAAGACACCCACAAGCACATGGACTTTATCTGCTTCTATTAACTTTCTTGCTTTTGAGACTGCCGCTGCCGGCTTCCCCTCCGTATCTTCAGCAAACAGCTCAACGTCCCTGCCGGCAATTTTATGACCAACTTCGTCCAGATAGAGTTCCATTCCTTCTCTCATATACTTATCTTGACTAGCCAGAAACCCTGTTGCCGGTCCAAGGTAACCAATCCTTATCGGGGGTTTTGGTGTCGCCGCTTGCACGGATAAAGAAGCCGAAAGCGTCAATACTACAGAAACCAATATGGCTAAGCATATAATGATTATTCTTTTCATTTTTTACACTCCTTTTTTTAAACGCTAAGGTTCTTGATTCACCCACACAGCCCTTTCCTCGCCTACAGAAATTACCTTAAACAATCTAACCACCCAATTCCCACCTCCTTTCTTGTATTGATTTTCAGTTCCATAGAAATCCCCTCAGGTTTCTCCTGCGGAAACTGTTTAGAATTTCTTACACAAAAAGTTTAGCGCATCTTAGATATTATGCAAGCATTTCTCAGCTCTGGCGCGTAGGGAAATATAGTAATTTTACCTTGCGAAGCTGTCTACCAGGGAGAGATGCCGTATAGATTGATTCCCAAGCACTCGTAGACTTAACCTTCCGCCTCTTCCACGATCTGCTGCAGTTTCCGTTGGACGTCAGCGTCCAGGGGTTTGGGATGGTGGGTGGCAAGTATTCTCTTCACCTCATCCCTGGCCTTCGCCCCTATATCCAGAGCACCGCTTTCTACCCACTCGTCTCTGGCCATCCTGTTACTCAAT
>SDBT01014954.1_pt1 | contig 12347 bp, 8 predicted proteins | sample 2277101 | NCBI WGS metagenome assembly SDBT01 (sample SAMN10404973, study PRJNA504765) | marine sediment metagenome | isolation source: marine sediment core GS10_PC15, 103 cmbsf | place: Arctic Ocean: Southern Knipovich Ridge | collected 2010
GTCCATGTACAGCTGGCCGATCATATCGGGCGTGTTGGACAACGGAAGTGAGGTGGATTTGTTCGACAAGGGAGCTTTATTCACTGGAAAACCGAATCCGTGGCCATCTACGGATGATCCTCCATCGTTCGAATCGTTTCGGAACCATCGCTGGTTCAAGTATTTCGAAGCGTATTTCAACGAGAGGACCGAGCCAACGGACTTACGATTGGAGTTTGGACGGTGGCTGTGTCGTAATTTCAACAGGGATGCGCGGGTCGTGTACACATTTACTTTTTACGTGATGTGGACCGCGCTCGACCAGTCCGACTTTACCAAATTGCCAGCAAACAATCGGAACCCCATCGGCCGCGTCCCACTCTGGAAGCACCAGTGCTATTACAAAGACGACGAAAGAAGAGAAGAAGAAGAAGAAGAAGAAGAAGAAGAATTGCCCGACGACATGTCGCCCGCGCCGTGGACGGTGCGACACAAGGAGTGAATAAATATTTTCATTGATCCGATACAAGAGAAGACGGTTCTTCCGCCTCGGTGGTGGTGTCGCCCGCACTAGAGCAAAGACGTTTCGATGCGCGCTCGCATTCGTCACTGAACACGTCGAAAGACTCTTCGGCCTGCCTCTTCGAGTCTCGGACGAGGCCGGCCACCAACGGGGGCACCCGTTTCCGGAAGCATTCCTGACATATCGTGTGCTCCAACGGATAGTAGCTGCCCAGATTCGAAGATTGAATCTGCCTCGTGTTTCGACTAAATCTTCGGTGGCACATTGCGCATTGGACAAACGTCGTGTTGATGGTCAGCACCGTTTCTGCCTCTTTGTCAACGAGAATACAGCGTGCGTCGTACAGTATTTCGCCTGCGTCGAATTTGGTGAACACGAGATCGCCGCGGATCAAAAACCATCCGTCTGTGAGTTCGCGTCGAAAAACGTCCGTCAGCCTCGGCTGATAGTGCGAGACGGATTCTCCGTCGACGATCGGGATAAGATCACACACCTCTATTTGCATCCCAGACCCCCCGCGCTTATGTTTTTTCAGTCGGGCGATGCATAAATCGTCGTACCCGCAAAGCCCGGCCGAGACGGCTTCTATTTCGGCGGCCGTGTTGTTTTTCGCTCGTTCTTCTTCCTTTTCCATCGCTGCGTCCTTTTTGAAAAAAAAGGAACAAGTGGGCATGTGTAATTAAATCTTTTTTACTTTTTTTTCATCAAGTCTCGACACCGTGCGCGAGCGTGCCGAGACTCAAAAGAGCGTCCAGTATTCCTTCCATCCGACCCATTTTCACCTTCAGCTCCTTCACCTCCTTCTTTAGCGCGTCCAATTTCGGCACCGTTTTCTTGTCGTGTCGCTCACCGATCGATACTACCGCTTTGCTACAGGCCCTTACGACAATCCCCATATCCTCCAACATCTTCGCGTCCTCCTCCGACCCTCTTTTTCCATTCTCTCCCACATTCTCTGCGCTCTTGTTTCGTCTGATGCGACGCATTCTGGGGGAACCACAGCCATCCTTTCGTCTCGATGCACCGATCATTCCAATGTCCATGGTTGCCGGCGCGTCGGCGTATTGTGCAGTGGGGGCGGACGTCCCAAAGTGCGCCGTCGGAACGTACGACGTCGAGTTGGACATGGATTTTCTCCCAGGCATTTTGTGAAGAAAGGGCGATCGGCGGTGCATCCTGAACGAATTGGACCGCTTAATCTCGCCCAAGTGTTTCTTTCGCTTGGGACGCATCCCATTCGAGGATTTTCTCGCTAGCGGAGACGCCCCGAGCCCGTTTCTGTACGTTGCTGGCTCGCTCTCTCCGACACATTCGTGCACGAATTCTCGCCACGAGCATTCGTCCGCTCCTGATGCTGATCGTCTCGTGCGCATACAAAGACGTCTTTGACCGTACTGAGTGGCGGCGATGCTGTCAAATGATAAACGACCGGACAAAAGTTTTGAACATTTTTATTTTGCTTCCCACGGCATGACCCACGCGTCCTCCTTCCACACGCGCGACTGTCCGATCACAGATGCGGTGTTGCGCGCGACCGTTTGCGAGCGGCGCGCGGCCGCTTGCGAACTGCGCACAACGTACATGCCCGCGGAGTACGTCAAGTCTTTCCAATACTTTGTTTTCCCCATGCTCTTTATGGTCCGTATTCCGGACCCGACGCTCCGTCTGATCTCTGGCCACGGATTGCGCGGTCGACTCTCTTCGAACTCTTCCCAGGTGGGACTCTCTTCCCAGGTGGGGCTCGCCTCGATCGCAAACGGAACACTCCTGTGACGCATCCCGGTCGAGGAACCCTCGCCTTCTTTGACGAAGCCTTCTTCGATAACGACCGAATAGCCGTAGTCGTCCGGATCCACGATCCTGTACGACCCTTGTCCATCCTGTGGCACAAAGTACATCTCTTTTTGGGATCCGTCGGGATAGTTCACCGTGATGGTCGGAACGGTCTCTTGGTCGTACGACATGGGTATCTGATACTCAATCGGCTCCACTTCTTCTTCTTCTTCTTCTTCTTCTTCCGATATTTCCTCGTACTGCTCTTCTTCGTCGTGTGGTTCTCCCTCTTCACCGTACTGAGGCGCGGCCATGATACAGACGGCGACGTCGTAGAGTCGTCGGAACGGGTACAACAACCAGAACAGGAAAAAATAGAGCACCCCCATGAAGAATCCCGTGGATATGGCCCCGAGGAAGAGCCCGAGCAGGAAGAATCCGACGAACACGCCTATCATCGCAGAGGCCAAGTTGGCCAGAAAGCAGACAAACTCTCCCGCCTCGGGGAACCCGATCGGGTCGGCTTCGGTGAAATTGTCGAAGCGCAAGAAGGTGATCGCCCATTCGGCGATCCTGCCGAACAAGGGGATCGAGGAGAGGTTCTCCAGACCGGGTATGACGATTTCGATCACCGAGTTGGTGATGAACGCGCCTCCGACCAGCATGGCCGCCAGGATCACGGTCCACAGGAACATCCATTTGTACTTTTGTGCCGCAAACGAGATTCCGATGAGCAGCAGACCTATCGCCAGCAACACCGTGTCGTCAAAGTAGGGGTCGTGACCCCGGACGATGGTGCGCGTGAGGAATCGCGTCGAGAGGTACAGATTTTCCAACGTGCAGGAGATCCATTGGAACGGCATGGGGTTTTGGTACCAGATGATCGACTTGGTGCACCATCCAAAGTCGGTGCACGACTTTTCAAAGGGCGTGTTGAGCTTGATCGGGTCCAGGTCAAAGTCGCACGGGAGCCTGGGCCAACACAGGCAGCGACCCGAGTCTCCCGGACAGTTCTGTTCAAAGTCCCCGTTGATGGCCCAGAAATACGAGGTATACTGCATCGTGGCGTTCACGCTGCCTGGAGCATTGTCGCCGAACGGGCATGCGTCGGGTCCGTCGGGACAAGGAGAGCAGCGACACGGCGCCATTCCGGGACACTGGGTTTCGTCGGTGCACGGGGTGTTGGAGTCGCAGTCGACGATGGCAAACGCATAGTTCCACGGTTTGAGCACGGGGACTCCCTCGCTGTCGAGTTCGATCGCCGGCGGACAGTAGGAGTACAGAGGCGCCAAGTTCGCACCGAGCGATACCAGGTAAGTCAACGGAAGGGTGACGAGGTTGGCGAGAGGCACCAGCAAGCTGACCATCCCGATGAGCCCGTTCAACAAGGCGGATATCAGGTAGAATACGGAGTTGCACAGGACGTATCTCAGGGTCGTCGTGGACAGGTAGAAGAAAGTGTCGATCTGCGCCAAACCAAAGTCGATGCCAAACTGTTCGAGGGAGGCCGGCGAAAACGTGGGTTCGAGCCCTTCCTTGTAGATGTCGCCCATCAGATCGACCCAGGGATTCAACGAGATGCGCGCGGCCACTCGAAACTCGGGCGTGGCGAAAGCCGGCACGATGAACGCCACGAACCATCGCCATTGTTTCAGGACGCCGTATGCGATCTGGAGGAGGGTCAACGCCAGCCCTCCGACGGAGATGATGGCTCCGATGTCGACGATTCTTCCCGATTGGTGATACCGACTCAAGGTGCCGAACCCTTCGCGGAGGGTGTTCGTCACGTGGGCGGGCGAGTTTCGGCTGCCCAGGATGCCGGTGTTTGCCCACATCGCGTTCTTGACGAATTGATCGCTGCTCTTCGTCATGGTCTTGTCTTCCATGTCGACGAAGATGTCCACGATGGCCGGATCCACGCCCCTCAGGCGCCTGGGCACCGAATGGAACACCCTCGTGTAGGCCGACCGCATGCCTCCGACGAACCACGACTCGTTGCGCCGGACCTTGAGCATGTAGTCGGATGCGTAGTACCTCTCGGCGACCTCGTCCGTGATCTCTCGACGGGGGTCCTCGGGCAGGGGGAGATTAGGATCCAGACGGATGAGCGATTCGTTCATGTGCTCCGCCAGTCTCCGCTGAAAGTCGTACGACACCCTGCGTCCTTCCAGGTGGTCCGCGGCTCTCTTCCGGTGGTCTTTGGACCACGCCAGGTAGGTGCGATACCCGGCCGTCATGGTGCGCACGGCCACGTCTCGGCGTATCTTTTCCATGCTGCGTTTCCTCTCTCGGGGCGTCATATCGCTCAGGGGCACGTCCCGAAGCCTCCCCGAAACGGATTCGAGTCCGTCTCGGGTTTCAATCCCCCGTGATTCGGTTTCTTCCACGACGTACGTCTGGATGGCGCGCTCCATCGATTCGCGCAACGGTCGGACCAACCGAAAGGAGGCCGACGGATACGCGCCGCCGTACGAGTTGAACTCGTCTTCCAGGTCGCCCAGGAGTTCCGGAGCGATGAACCGGCGCACTATCGTTCGGACCGCCACTTCGCCTTCCACGACCAGGGTGTTGCGCTGCCAGCGCGGCGTCGTCTCGGACACGTGGTCCCTCACGTACGACATCCAAAGCCTCATGGAATCGTACAGGGCGCCTGGCGTCCCCGCAGATACAAAGTGGGTGTCGATGTCGCCCTGCGAGGGCGCGTAAAAGTCGAACGTCTCTGGCATCCACCGGACCGATTGAAGCACCTCCAGTAGGTCGTTCGTGACCATCGTCGTGGCCCGCAGCGCGAGCTGGCCGTCCGTCAGTTCGATGACGTCCTCTCCGTCTATCGTGAAACGAGTCACCCGTGGCTCGTTTTCTATGGCGTACGAAGCGGCGTATCGTTTCAGCCAGTGTGTGTGAACGTGCACCCTACCGTTCATGCCGTCGTCACCACGCGGGGCGGGGCCGGCCGACAGGTCCCGCAGACGCACGCGCCTGGGTAGTCCGTATTTGGCGGTGTGGTGGTCCGCCACCTCGAATAGTGCCGTCGCCCCTCGCGACACCAAGTGCGACACCATGGCAGAGAGGGCCGTGCCTCCGTTCGCGGTCCGATACAGGGCCCCCATGGCGCGATCCATCGGGTTTCCGAGAAAGGCCCGTCGTAGGTAGACGAGAGGATTTTCCTCGGTGACGAGAGCGCGCGTGAACCACTCTGCGGGTGCGACGGCTTGGACGACCGCGGAGACGAGCCACTGCGGATAGGTCGCGTCCAGGTCGCGGGCCTCGATGTAGTCCATCACCCGTTGGTAATTCTTTTCGTACACGAGGTCTTCCGGTCGACGCATCTTGCCCTGTTGACGAGAGGACTCTTCTTCCTGGAGTCGTGCCTCGCGGTCCTCCAAGCGGTGGTACCTTTGAACGCGCATGCGGAGGTCGTACACGTTTCGGGGAGGAGAACCCCCCGGGACCAGTCGTTGGTATTCCATGTATTCTTCCATCGGGGAGTCTCTTTGCGTGAAAGGCACGCGGACCTTTGTCCGGGCCGGTTTCGCGGGAGTGGGCTGAATCATCGTTTTTGAAGGGAGTTGTCCGATGCCTCCTCCGTCCATGGCGGACTCGGCACGTCTCCGGGACGGGGCATGGACGACAGATTCTCCACCTGCACCGCGAGCGCGGCTCGGATCTTGTGGTACCATATCTTTCTTGAAGGGAACCGGTCCACCATCCCCGTCGAAAAGATCCGCGAGTGCGGCGGTCACGGCAGTGGTGGCCGCCGTGGCTCCGGCGGCGGCCCCGGCGGTCGCCGCGTTGGCCGCCGCGGCGTTGGCAACAGTGAGTGCGGCGTTGATTCCGGTTGTCGCGATATTGGCGGCGCTTGTCGCCAGGGCGACAGCCTCGGCGGCCGCCGTGGTGGCGGACATCGTGAAATCGTTTTCCGCGAGGCACTGAAAGATAAAGTTCTCCATAAAGTTGTTAAAGTTGTCCGGAAGCGTCGCGTTCTCGCCGGGATCATTCATGAAGCAACACAGGCCGATGCAACACAGCAGAGTAACGGGCACATCCTCGTACTCTTCCGCCGGCACATACACAAAGAAGTTGTCAAAGGGCCCGGGGAGCGCATCGGTGGCGATTTCCACCCCTTGACAGGTGCAGTCGATGATCGAGACGAAAAAGGTCTCCTCGTCGTTAAACTCGATGCAGGGTATCCGCAAGAGGATCCGCCAAAAAAAGTCGATGATGAAAAAGACCAGTCTCGACGGATCGTCCAACAGATCAAAGTCCCAGGAGACTCCGTTCCAGAAGCTGAGCAGCTCTGCGATGACCTGTCCGGAGAACTCGACGATCCACATCGCTATGTAAACGAATTGATCGATGATGGTCTCGACCTCTCCGCAAAGGAAACCAAAGATGACCGTGTTGAATCCGTTGGGACCTTCGGAGAACAGGTCGAACACGAACGAGTCGTTGTCGAGCGTGCGCAGGTTCTGGCGCCAGAGGTGGGATTTGTACACGGCATCCGAAAACATCTCGTTCTTCCATACGGAATCGCCGTCCGCCCAGGAGGACATCGCACCGCGCATGTCGATGTCTTTCGTACCGCCCTTTTCTGCACTAAAATCCGTTTTGAGAAAGTCGGGGAGATCGCGCAGGTAGTTCTCCTTGGCCTCTAGACGCGATTCGCCCTTTGCGCCGGCGCGATACATGGCCTGTAAGGTGCCGTACGATTGAACGGACCGAAAGTCCTGACCCGGCGGCCAAAAGAAGTCGAAACCGTCAAAGATGCCCTCGTTGTCCCACGCGTCGTAAAAGGTGCCCGTGCAGCCGTTCAGAGTCTGATTTATGTTGAGCGAGTTGCACACGTCGATGTCTAGATAGTCGATCACCGCGGATACGATGGCCGGGATTTCCAATGGCGGCACGCCCAGTGTGGTGTTCAAAAATATTGTCAAATCGACGGCAAAGTCGTTGACAAAGTAGTTTCGTATGATCGTCAGGCCAAACCGTAGTAAGAAAAAGAACAGATCGAACATCAGCGTGGCCATCTGGCACAGCGGGTACAGGCAGTGGAAGATGTCGTTGAACGACGGGATGAAGATCCCGTTGGCGATGATGTCGATACATCCGGTGGCCACGTCCAAGGCTTCCAACACTTCCTTTTGCGATTCTTGAAACGGCAAGAGGATCACTCCCACGCCCAGAAAGACCAACGGGATCAGTTGGAGGGAGAGGAAGAAGGAGAACATGTATCGAAAGGTTCCGAAGATCCACACGGGCAACGACAGCAGAAAGACCGCGATGACCCATAGGGGAGGCGCGAAGAATCGCCATATGGTTTCGGCGATGGTGACCCCGTATGCGCATCCGGCACGATTCGCCAGGTCCTTGAGAACGTCGCCCGCTTGCGAAAACTTCCCGCCAAAGAAACCGCGACCGGCCCCTGCGATGCCGGCGACGCCGGATGGAACGCCGCGCAAGCTGCCCAGACCGCCCGCGACGTCGCGCAGACCGCCGAGACCCGATTCCCCCAATTCCCCGGCTCTCCCGGCAAACTTGATCCCCTTGAGGGCCTTCCGAGCAGTCGCACCGCCCTTCACGCCCTTGAAGATCCCCGTGGCGCCCTTTGCGCCCTTCAAGATCCCCGTGGCACCCTTTGCGCCCTTGAGGATCCCCGGTATGGCCTTTGCGCCCTTTGCGACCTTTGGGACGAGGCTGACGGCCTTTGGGATGAGGGTGACGCCCTTGACCACGATACCTGGGATGGCCGTGGCCATCGCGAGGAGAAAGGATGCGACAGAGGTGCACGCAGATGTGTGTCGCTCTCGACCCTTTCGGGTGCACCCTTTCTTTTTAATGAAGGAGACGACCCCCCCATCTCTGCTATGACACGAGAGTGTTCTTTTTTTTAAACAGACAAAATCCCTCGTATCCATGAGGAGGGGGAGCGACGCGCCCGTAAAAAACTATCAGGACAAGCCGGTGCGCAGAGGGACCCCGTCGGAACGGTACCGGACGATGCGACCCTATCCCACGACTGCAAAGGACTTTGGGAAAGGCCAATTTGTCTCCATGTCGGGAGTGGAGTACAGGGTGGCCGACGGGACGGACAAGGCAGAGCTCGTGCGCGCGGGAAAAATCACGAATCCCGTGTGGGGACTGGACGACGACCTCTCAAACGGCACCCCGACCGTGGGCACCCAACTGATGTATTACCGCATTCCGAGGAGAACTTCTAAACAGAAACGGACCCCTCCTCCGTTCGTCGGACAGAGCCTCGGAATGGTCCATGCCTCCACGGGGAACTACTACATCGGCCGGATCGCGGAGACGCAGGGATACCGCGTGTCCAGCACGGGGTCGGTGATCTTGAAGGGCGTCCGATTGACCAGCGTCAGACCTCCCGATGCATTCGTAGAGAGAGTCGTCGCAAACGCAAGGGGTGCGATGACCAGACGGGTGAGGAGCGCGTTGAAAAGGGACATCCCATAATATTTGTTTTCGAAAATAAAGAGTCTGTGTGTCATACCGCGACGCAGACCAAGGAGATACGGAAAATGTCGCGCGTGTCTCCGAAACACTCTCCGTTCCCCGGAATTCCGTTCCACAACTCCAAATCGCCAAAGGAGAAGGGAGAAGTCGACGGAGTCAAGCGACGCTCTCCCAAGAAGAAGAAGAAGAAGAAGAAGAAGAAAAAGAAAAAGAAGAAGAAAGGGGAGAAACGTTCGTCCGAGAACCGGACCGGATCGTACAAACGCAAGAGCACGGGATCGTTCATCGGCAGGAGCATTTCCGTCGAAGGGGCCGTGAAATATACTCCGATAATCGACGCGCCCAGATCAAAAACGTGCATCGAATTGTCGATGTTCGGAGAGATCAAAAAGATCGACGCGGAGAGCATGCAAAGAAAGAGCGGATTGAGGACCCGAAGCGACCCGATCGAAAGGACGCCGAGGGGAGATTCGCCCCAACGCGACGATGACGAACCCGCGTCTCCAGACACAGCACGCGAAATCCAGTCTTATTGGTTGTCCATGTCTCCCACGGAGCGGAGCGACACTGCGGACGACTTCATGCAGTTGCATTTCGCACACCGACGCGGGGAGCCGATGCAGCGAATTCCGATGCAGGTGGACGTGACGACGCATGTGAAGACGAATCTTTTTCGCAAGCACATAACGGGACGGAGATATGTGTTCCGAGACGTCCTCAACTGCGACCTGATGGTGGACGAATCATACGTTCGATCGGCGACCACTTCCGCCATATGTGGGGACGGCAACGTCGTGGAGGGCGCGTATCAATGCATACTCTCGGGACCCGGAATCTATTCCGGCGACGATAATTATATTTTCGGAACGGGATTCACGCTCGTCAGCGGCAAAAACAACAAGGACTCAAAGGGTGCACCCATCGAACCGGGAAAATACTAAAAAAAATATTGTTCATGAATACGAGTACACGGGTATGTCCCCCACGGGCGTGGAGAGAGAAGGTGGTGGCGGTGGTTCGAATCGTGTCGGTTCGATAAAAGGCATCGCGACCGGCGGGGGGCGGTCTCCGGTGTTCATCAGACGAAGGAGAATGGGATGGTTGTCGGCCATCAAAAACGAGGCGATCATGAGACAGCAGACGAGCACGATGGTCAATCCGGGGACCAACACGACCAGCGCGATCACGGACATCGGGGGAATGAGTTCGTCATAGTCGCCCTCGTCGTCGTCGTCGTCGGACGACGGCGCATGTCTTTTGACGTCACGGACGGGTCGGCGCACATTGAAAAGACATTCCATCGCGTGCGCTTCCGGGATCGGAATCAGTCCCAAGCGACGTCGAAAATCTTTCGAACGTCCCTTGGCAATCGTCAGGAACAGCGATTCGGGGGGGAGCGGCACGGGCATGCAGGACGCCAATCCATTCAACGTGCTTTCCGCTTCGACAGGAGCGAAATCTCGCTTCGAGACGATGTCCTCGTCCGGGCGATGATCTTCCAGGGTCTGCGAGATGACCTCGCGCAACCGCAGGATGAGTTGTGACTCTCGCGATGTCGGCAGCGAGGCCGCGGAGGCCCATGCGATCATCAACAGAAATATGTGCGACGCCCCCATATATATGAGGGCGGGCTCCGATTTGTTTTCTCCTCTCCTTTCGTTACTTTGTGGTGGGTCGGTGGAGCCCGTCCTAAGACTCGCCGCGGTGTCTTTTAAAAAAGGCGTCTTTTGCAAAGTTAGTACCTGTAGTATGTTATGCCGCGGCGCAAGGGGGAACTATAATTCGTTTGAGAAAGGGGATCGTCCGCCGATATGCAGGGCACGCCATCGAACGGGTTGAAATTCTACCTGCCCTGGCTGGCCGGAATGTTGTTGGCCCTCCTTTTCGCATTGGTGGTCATGGTGATCGTCCTGGTGTTGGCGTCCGTGCTCGTGCACTGGATCAAGGACTCGCACATCCATCCCAGCGGACATTCGTGCAAGGACGGCGATCCGTGCACCAAAGATTACCAGCGACAGGGCGGAGGATGTGTCTACGACCCGCAACCCGACGGCCACAAGTGCCACTCCAACTGTTTCAACGACGAACCGGAAGAATCGCCGTTTAGCTCCCATCGGTGCGAGTACGAGAGATCCGACCCGTTCGGGGAGTGGACGGACAAATCCAAGTGCGTCGGCACCCAATGCAAGGGCAACTGTCTGCTCACGTCCGAGTGTCCCGACTTCACGTTCCGAGACGGCGTCGAGGCGCTGACGACAAAGGACTGCGACTCGTTTGCGTGTTATTATTTCCTCGATCTGGAGGGAGAGAACGAGGACATGGACCTTCAATGCTTCCACGACTCCCGGGCGTACATACAGCTGTGCCTCAAAAAGCTGAACACGTCCGACCCCATCGTGGCGGATCACTGTCTGGTCGCCGAGCCGGCGTGCAATCCCGAGGAACAGGACATCGTGGGCTGTTATTACTTTTTCCGTTGCGGCTGTCCGACCGAGGAAATCCCGCTCATCGTGAAAAACACCCTCCGGGGGGGACCCTCTTTTATAGACGCAGACGTGAACGCTTCCCCGATGAACAGACCCGAACAAGTGCAGGAAGACGAGGGCAACCGCATCGGGGACGCGTCCCAGATCCAAGAGATTCAACAGATGCTCGACCGGGTGGACAACAAGGTCCCCGGAAAGATCCGCGTTCGGCACACGAGACGCAGTAAATAAATGTTTTTAAAGTTTTATGATTGATTACACCCATTTATCCATGGCTGTCATGAAGGTTCCGTCTCTGTGCCACACTCTCCGCACGCCGCATGGCTGGCCGTCTTTGCACTTGGACTCCGAATGCAGCGTTCCGTTTGCGTACCACGATATGCGCAAGCCGTGTTCTTTCCCGTCTTTGTAATGGCGTTGTTCGAACGGAGTTCCGTCTTCAAACCACGATCTGTACAAGCCGTGTTGTTTCCCGTCTTTGTAATACTCTTCGCTCTCCAGCGTTCCATTCTCGTGCCACCCCTTGCACACGCCGTGTTTTTTCCCGTCTTTGTAATTCCAATCCCAAAACGGCGTTCCGTTGTCGTACCATCCCTTGCACACGCCGTGTTTCTCTCCGTCGTCATTGTGTTCCCGCCTCTCCTTCCGAGTTCCGTTGTCGTACCACGTCTCTTCAACCTCCCGCCCGATCTCCTCGTTCACTTCTTCTTCTTGTTTCATGACGTGTTTGTGTTTTTCTCGTCATCGATGATGCGACCTGTAGCACTTTGTCCCATTTTCATTTTTCCACAAACGCCCGACGACACAAGCAGCATGTCCGCAACGAAGGGCAAGAAGCGGAAAAAGGTTCCGAATCAGTGGTATTATAATTCGGCGATAAAGAAAAAAGCGGCGAGAGAGCTCATCGACCTGACATCGAAAAAGGGACCGTCCCTCGCGGAACAGCTGACGCCCGCGAGGGACGATCGGCCCCGCGAGGAGGAGGAGGAGGAAGAAGAAGAAATCACGGGCGGACTCTCTCGGAAACAAAGGGAGATCGTCCGAAGCGTGCTGGTGGACGGCAAGAACGTGTTTTTCACGGGGTCCGCCGGGACGGGGAAATCCTACACGCTTCG
>SDBT01014955.1_pt1 | contig 12346 bp, 6 predicted proteins | sample 2277101 | NCBI WGS metagenome assembly SDBT01 (sample SAMN10404973, study PRJNA504765) | marine sediment metagenome | isolation source: marine sediment core GS10_PC15, 103 cmbsf | place: Arctic Ocean: Southern Knipovich Ridge | collected 2010
GATGATTCCTCAAATAGATAATTCCATTTACCAAAATCAAACCATTTTGTTAATATTGGAAATAAAACACTTGGTAAAGATTCTAATTCCGTAAAGTCTTTTTTTTTACTTAATGAATTCATATTAAATAAATTTCTTAATTTTTCAGCTCCTACCTCTTCAAAAAATTTCATATCCCGCATTCTGTTAATATAAGAACCAACAACGACATCAAATGATGTGTCTACATCTCTAGATTTTGGAATATCTTTTAAAAAATGAAGATCATTTTTAGCAAAAAGAAGGAATAAAAACACGACATTAGCGCCTGCAATATCATGACTTAGAAACGAATTTTTATCATAAATAATCGCTGATGTACCCCATGTTGAAATATATTTACTAAATTCATTCCAAAAAGAATAAATCCAATTTAAAAAATTGATTTGACTAAGGAAATGTTCCATTTCTTCCATACGTTGAATATCTAATTTCTCATCCAAACTGTCAATAGTGTCACGTAGGATTATTCTGATACGCACCAACCGACCTATAAACTCCCTGTGAGATAGTACTTTTTCAAATCGTTCAACTAATTCTTTGATCTCAACGTTCTCTAGATTGACTTGAATGAAATTTTGTAATTTCATTCCAATATCTAGTTTTTGTAGAGGTTGGGTCAATCCACTAAATAATCTATTAGTTATATTTTCTATTATATTTCCATTAGTACTTGATCCTGGCCCCAAAGAAATAATTTTATCCATAACTGTACCCCATTCTTCAATTGAATCTTTTTTATTTTTTGGTTTGTTCCAATAATCTGTACCAATTCTAAGACTATCAGTTATTTGAGTAAATAAATTCGGGAACCATATTTCTGGATTTGATTTATTATTAAATATCGGAGAATCTCCATCATGATTCATATCTGGAATAATATTATTCCAAAAATTAAGGATTTTTGGAACAACAACTTCATCATAATTTGATGTCTCTTCTCTTAATTTATAATATTTTGGCGAATATGCTATATAATCACCAACGAGTTTGAACATTCCATATATAGGTTGTGCATCTATTATTTCATCTGTATAGAGTAAATCATTCCAAAATATTAAATTGTTATTTTTATCCAAAATATCAATAAAAGTAAGAGGGAAATTCATTATCTGAACAAATCCACCACCCAAATTTCTATCCAATTCATAATCTCTATAAGGTTTGAATGTTTTAAAAAATTCGTCACTAAACCAATCTATATTGACGATGTCAGATGTTAATAAATTTGAATAGATTTCATAATTCAAATGTCGGGCTAACCAAATGAATAATTTCAATACTTTTATAAAGGGTGATATACTGATTTTAGAAAATATGTCTAAAACTTCTTTAGCATGTTCAGGATGTGAGAATATAATTTGTTCTGTAAATAAAATTGTATAATCAAATAATGGTAAGTTATATTGCACTTGAGAAAGGAAAGGAATTATTCCTTTATAAAATGGAATAATTGTAAATTGATTATCTACAAATTGAGATATAATTGGTGTTTCAATAAATTCACGTACAAGTTTATAACGATTTTCTTCTGGTTTGAAAAGAGAATCAAACAAGTTCTTCGATATCTTGTTTTTTGGAGTTTGCCAAATTTTAATTATTTTTTTAAGTTTTTCTATATTTAATTCTTGAACAAGATCCAATACTGCAAGATCCTCTCTTTTTGTTAAAAGTTCAAAACTATCACTGAATATACTCCGACAATAAGCTATCAAATTTTCAATTCCCAATATTAAATGACTTGAAAAAGTTAATGAATAAAGACTATAATTATTAAAATTATCTTCAATGATAATTTTAATATTAACATTTAATTGTTTAATATTTTTAGCAAGTTTTTCTAAGTCTTTGAATTCTTTAAAACCAGCTCTCACTCGAGTTGAAATATTCACAAAATCAGTATTAACTAAAAACTGCATAAATTTTTTTTCTGGCTGAAATAATATAACAGCCGGTATTCTTCTGAATACTATCCAATCTTTTAAATCTTTTTCATGTTTAAATTCAAAAGGTTTGAGAATGGGAACTTCCTCTATTTTATTTTCTTTAAATTCAAAAAGGTTGAAAAGGGGACTTTCCTTCATTTTCTTTTTTCTTTCGTCTATTTCTAGTTTTTCTGTTATTTCACTTTCACGCAGGACACGTTCAAGTTCCTCTTCTTCTCTTTGTTTAAGAGATTTTTCCAAGGTTTTTCCGGATGGTTTTCTTAAATTCAATTTCTCCATGGTGGATAATGGTTTGAAAATTTTTGCTGGTTTAGTTATTATAATAACCTCTGGTACCAGAGGTTTCGGTTTTCGTAAGGCTACAACCTCTTCAAAAGAAGGTTTTTTAATTTTTGCTATCTCGGTTACAGAACCTATAAATTTTTTAGGTTGAACGACATCAGCTCTGGGTTTTGGTGGTGGTTTCCTAAGACTCATTTTGTCAGCATAAAATAACTTGGGAGGTACCGAAACTGGTTTAGGATAAAAATCCTTTTCTTTTCCAGCAGTGAATATTTCAATTATATTTTTGGGTGGATTTTCACGTTCAATACTCGAAGGTTTGTCAGGTATATAACCTTTAGAAAACCACCATAACGTTACATTTTCTCCAAAATGTTTATCCCAGAAACCTGCTACAGTTTCAGGAGTAAACAAAAATTCTTCATTTTCTTTTAGATTTATGATTGATTTATTTTCTAAATCAGTCTGATACTTTACAACCCAAGTACCAATTTTTTCCAAAATTGTAAATTGCATTTGCTCTGTAATTATTCTATCATCAAAAGTTTTTAATGGGCTTTTAAACACTCCTTCAAAATTTTCATTTGTTTTTAACCAATTTAAAAAATCTGATTGAAATTTTCTGGTCAAATTTATTCCACCACCAGTTTCTTTATGATATTTACGCGCGTATTCAACTGGACTCATTATGTCTGAGTCAGTTGTAATTGCTCTAAATATTGTATAATCTAAAAACAACCATAATTTAGATTCATGTTTAGAAACTTCTGTCAATGCAAAATACATTGTTGCAAATTTTAAACTCTCTTCGCCGACCGAGGTCCCCCCAAAGCCCAAATTTATGAAATCGTTTTGACTTAACTGGAATGTTTCTGCTATTGTCATATTATCTTGATCTGGAGATCCAACCATTTGAAAACGTTGAACTTTCAAACGGTTTATGATATTTTCTTCTTCATCATAATCCAAAGGAATGAATTTAGAATCTTCATATTCGTTTTTGAAATGTTCAAAAGTGTTATGAATTTTTAAATAATTTTTAATATCAGGTAAATTTTCAATCACTTTTGATAAATTTTCGAATTCAAATTCAGGATCATCAAATTCATCGTCTGAAGTTTTTTCAGTTTGTGGTTCCAATTCTACTATACCTTCTTCTTCTGCCATATTTATATTGACTCAACTACAAAATATAAAGTAAATATAGTTTATTATACTTTAGAAAATAAAATTTCATTAGATTTTAAAATTAATCTATTAATTTTTTTTATCTTATCATTATCCCATGAATTTTCACTATTATATTTACGTATTGATTTTTCAATAAAATCAATTAGATCTTGATGACTATGACGTTGTTTATTTAGGCCAAATAATCTAATGGAAGAAACATTAATTTTTATCGGTTCACCAATAGGACCATTTTCTAATACTTTCATTTGATCAGGATAAGTGCTATTAGAACTATGTAATCCAATAAATTTTGTTTGAATTGAAGGTTTAACAATATTATCTATATGGATTGATTGTGAAGGCTGACTTCTATCATAATGACCAACCAATGGACTTAGAACATTTTCATGAATAATTTCACTTCTATCTGTTTTAGTTTTATATCCTATAAACGTAGATTTGAACTCTTCTTTAAAAGAATCCAATAAAGATTTAAAATCAATATTCTTTTCAGATCTCTTTAAATAAAGAACATCTTTACGTAATTTTTCAATTTGTTTTGGAGTTTTTAAAAAGAACCATTTGGAAATTTCTAATGGAGTTTTCTTAAAAAAATTAGAATAAAATCTTGATAATTTCTCTCTTATAAAATCCGTTTGAATCGCTCTTAATAGGGCAAGAGTGGAAGTAATACATTCAATAATTGTATCAAATGCAGCTGAATAACTAGGATCTTCAACTTTAAATCCAATTAATTTAGAAGTGGGTTCTATTTCTTCTAAATTAACATTATTCAATCGATCTGTTGAAACAAATCTTAAATCCCTTTCTGTAACAGCAGTATTAGATAACATTATATATACAAATACAAGTTGAATATAATATGATGTTTTTTCTACATCATAAGAATTTTGAAATAATGTATCAATTTCATTATTAAAAAATGAAACTTGATCTTCATTTTTTATACCAAATCCAATTTTCAAACTTGATTTCACAGATTTTTTTATTTCAATTTTATCTTCCAATGGAATATTTGATAAGTTTTGAGACGTTTTCTTTAAAATAAAAGAAGCTTCAAAATATTCCTTTCCAATAGAATTTCTAGTTAGAAATTCTGTAGATCTTGAAAAAAAATCTAAACTCCATTCCCAATTACATCCTCTAAATTTGTTTTCAAATTCAGAATATAATTGATTACATCTAACACATTTTGTAATAACTTTTAGAGTCAAAAAATGACTTGAACCTTCAATTATTTTATTTCCTGTTGAGTTATAACCAATCACATTAATGTAATAATTTCCCGAAGCTGAATCCTTCAATCTAATACTAAACTGAGTTGTAACTATTTTTAATCCAATAGTTGATGAAATTGCTTTTTTATCAATCATTTCATCATCTTTAAATAAACTAAAAATGATAGTTGATATTGATGATTGATCGGGTTTAATAACCCATGGATTGATTTCATAACTTTTACTTGTTAATGAATTTACTTCAATTGTTACAAATGTTTTTGGTGATTCCATTTCAGTTTTTTCAATTAAATGACTAATATCATCTTTAATAAGAAATGTTAAATCAATTTTTCGTAATAAACTACGAAATGAACTTAAATATTTTGATGCGGAATTTAATCTACGATTAACTTTAAAAAATTCTTTATCTGACCATAAAATATAATCATTAAATTGAGGTAAATAAAATTTATCAATATTCTGAGCAATGTTTTCAGAAAGGATCTGACCTTCCCCTATTCTTTCTTTTAAGATAGGAATTCTTATTGTCGATTTAGGTAAGTTTTTATTTCCAAATAAAAGCATCAAAATAGATAATTCATAAATATCCATGTTAAATTTTTCTTCATCAATGTTTAATACATTACGTAAATATAAATCATATAACCAATGATCGGATTGATTAAAAAATTTTATTAAACCTTCTTTATTCCATTTTTGTGATTCTCCTTCTATAAAAATCCAAAAAATTTCAAATGTATCTTTTGAACCAAAAAGATTAGTTCTTGGAGGTAAACCATCAAATATTCTAACAATTTCATCTGTATATAAATTGTAAGTATTGTCCAAAAAATCAGTAAAAGCGTTCGTATACAACTTTGTAGAAATAGTTACTCTTTTACCTATTTTAGAATTACTTGTATCGGATAATGAATTAACCCAATTTTCAACTTCATCAAAAAATTTACTTTGATTAGAATTTTCTTCAAATTTACCATTTTTCCATTCTTTAAACCAATTTTTGAATTCGGAATCTCGATATTCTTCAAGTAATTCAACAAGTAATGCTGATCTTTCCCTTTGTTCCTCGGATAATGTATAAATGGAATTTACATGAATTCCATCTAAAATTTCAAATAAATAACTTTTAAGCTCTTCTACAGTAACAGGGAAATCATAATGTTTTACTTGTAAAAAATATTCATCAGTTTCTTTTAATAAAGGTCCAAGAATAAATCTACTTAAAACATGTAATGCATTTTGCATTACATCAGAAATAAATCCATTTTCTTTTGTCCAACCATATTTAGAAAATTTTTCGAATACAGATCGAAAAATTCTTGAATACCATTTATTAAATTCAAGGTAAAATAAATATGAATACCTTTTACCTCTTTGTCTTATAAGTATTTTAGGCCAATCCTTATTTTCTTCATAATCAAAAGTTTCAACTGATCTAGGTGAAAAATTAAGAGTTGGAAGTATAGTAGTAAATCTATTTCGCTGGTTACCAATTCCATATACATTCCATTTTGGACTATATATTTCTGATGAAAATGTATTAGTTATATCTTTAGATCGTTGTGTAATATAATCAATTATATTGTTAATTGTTAATCCAGTTTTTTCAAGTAAATTAATTCCATGTAAATTAAATCCATCCTCATTTGGATTGGTATTCTTAACATTAAAACGATTTGGTATTGAAAAATTATAAACGTGTGTTGTATGTGATGGTAAATTAAAATTATTTGATGGTAAATCAACATCCTCTGTTAATGTAAAAGTATTTTTTAATATGATGTTATCAGGACTAATTGTAAAATTTTGTTTTCCCGATGTATCGGGATTTGTTAAAGCGAGTTCAACAACTTGTTTTCTTTGATTTGAGTCCATGATCAATGTTTGTTCCATAATATTTTTTGCGGTTGTTGGATCAATTCCAATATCAACTATTAATTTACTTAATATTCTATAGTATTTGAAAGGACTGATAATAGTTGATGTTTGTTTAAAAGTATCTGGTATTTCATCAAGGTCATCAGGTATAACATCAAATCCTAATGGATCATCAATTCCCCCACGAACTTGACTTTTAGTTTCAGGTTGTAATACTCTACGAAAATCTCTGATATCTTCTAAACTAGATGCTTTAATAGAAGATATTAATAATTTTTGTAGATCACTTATTGTAACAGTATTTTCACGTCCCAAAAACCATACTAATTCTATTTGATCATTTGGTACATCTAAATCAATTCTGGATCGCAAACTAACTCGTTCATTTCTAGATAAAATATTTGCAATAAATTGAGCTGCCCATTGTAAATCAGTTTCATTTCTTTGTTCATCTGGATCTTGATTAACTCGTGATTGAAAATATTGAAAAATGTCAGATCTATTTTTGTTTATCAATTCTTTTGCAATACGAACAGAACGCTCAGGTTGTAAAACAATCCATTTTTCAATACGTTGATTTACTTTTTTACCATCTTTCGCCGATAATAATAAAGCAAAATAGTTACCAATTTGTAATATTTCATCTGGGAAACTACCTAATATATTTTCCATCGGTGTAGGTTTTTTTTTTCCTTTTATATCTTTATAAGTAATTATCTATTACTATATAATTTTTTAATTAATACAGAAGATTTAATAGGAAAATATGATACATAATCGTAAGATCCCAAATAAAAATTTATCAATTATACAAGTTGACAATGATGATGTAGAAAGTCAAATGACATCAGAAGAGCAACAACAAAAAGAAATTTTGAAAGTTATAGAACAAGATGAACAAGAAATGAAAAATTCAATTAAAACATATAAATCAAACAAAATTGTAATTCAATTTAATGAATTTAAAGAATGGTTCTTAAATTCATCATCATTTTGGCATGATTCATCCCCTAAAGATAAATTAACACTTTATATAAGTAAATGTGTTAAAATATCTATTGGATTGTGTATTTTATTTGTATTGATTTATGCATTCACTTTTGCTATGGAAACAAATAAGATACAAAGCGTATCTGATCGCATGAAAAAAATTGTTAAAGTTATTAGTCCGATTGAAATCAATGAACCTTATACTATTAATTCATTTCAATCGATTTATAAATGTATTGAAGTAGTGGATAAGAATAATATTACAATTTATTCTGATCATGAAATATTAATTTACTCAGATACTAAACAATGGATCGATTCATTGAAACAATTAATTGAACAACATAAAGATTGGGAATTTTTTCATGTAAGTTTATTGAGTTATGAAAGTTGGTCACCAAATTCAAATACATTGAATTCTCATAAATTTTGGAATTTTCCTTGTGTTTGTTCATTTTTAGGAGATGATAATACTCCAATACAAGGTTTCAATATGAAATTATCAAATAATTTCTATTCAAAAAATGCTCGCATTGAATATACATTACCTTTTTTCACAGAAGATACATTAATACAAGATATTAAAATACCAACTATTATAGAATATGATGATATAGATTTAAATTCAATTGTAATTGAATTATATGAACCAAGAGCGATTTTAAGTGCTGTGTTATGCAAAGAAATAATTCATTCATGATTGAAAAATTTTATTTGAATTTTTGGGATTAAAAGTGTAACATTTCGAAATTGATTCATAAATTCAGTTAATTTTTACACCATACAGGTTTCCATTTATCTGCAACATCTATTTGATATTTTAATTTTACGCGGCTTGTCCAATCTTCCCATTTCTCTTTTCCAACCGGTTCTGTACGAACATCCCCAAAAATTTCTCCGGATAAACGACAATATCGTGCTAAGCATCTTTCCCATTTATCCATACTATATTTCCATTAGAAGAGATTTCTCGGGAATTTTGTTCGTGGAATTCTTCATCATCATCATAGAATTGTTCGTAATGTGTAATTAATGTTGAAGCTGAAGCGCTCATTTCTTGTTCGTTCAATTCAATTATTTCTTCTATTTTTTTTAATTCGTACGATTTGATGTCAATCATGTCAAAATTTTTACCAACCCATGGGAAAATTCAACCTGTCAACATTTCTGCCTTTAGGGAAAGCTCCGCCGACCGAGGTCCCCCCCTCGCCCGGCTGACTTTTTCCATCCCATGGGAAATTTCAACCTGTCAACATTTCTGCCTTTAGGGAAAGCTCCGCCGACCGAGGTCCCCCCCTCGCCCGACTGACTTTTTACATCCCATGGGGAAATTTAAATTAAAAAAGTTTTGCCTCACATCTAAAAAGCCTAATTTTCTCAAACTAAATTTGTGTTAATGGTTTATAATTTATTAAAATGAGAAAAATTTAATTGGATTTTTCCACTGTTGATTTATGTTCCTTTAATGTGTTTAATGAGACTTCAATAATACGTTTTTCTTCAGATATGCCAAATATTTGACCTGAAATACAATATAAGAAACAGCATCCAAATAATATTCCTATTACTAATAAAACAATTATTCCAGCAGATAATCCTCTACTTTCTGGGATTTGTTCATTTGCAAAAATGACACCAACAAATGTTAATAAAACAATAAATGACAATTTAAAATACATGATTGATAATAATTAACTGTTTATTATTTATAAATGTTCAACAGTTTCTATAGGAATATTTAATTATTTATAATAATTAAATACTAGAAACGAAGAAAAATAAATAAAAAATTGTTTAAAAGTAGTTCTAATAGTTAATAATGGTATATCATTAATGCAACTAGGATCATTACATTTGTTATCATCTTCAGATTCTTTTGCTAACCATATTAAACAATTCAAAGGATTAAAATTATTTTTGTAATGTTCAAAACCGAATAGAGTTTCAACTAAAAATTTAGAATAAAAAAATAAATACCATTTCCTTGAATAATTTTTCCAGCTAGATTAATAGCATTTTGATTCACTAACACAAATTGAGAAAGTTCTCGGTCTTTAACTTCATAAATTGCTTCATAAAATAAATGATATAGATACAAATAATCGGAATTCAATGTAGATGGTACATTTACATCGGCATTATTAATCATTGCATTTATTTTAATTTCATAAGCAAATTCTTTGTTATTTTGATAAATAATAGATCCCACTAAAGATGGTGAGTCACAATCCTTCGGATCGACTTTAACACCACAAATTTCATCCATCATTGATTTAAAATCAAAATCACCATGACATAAACAAACACCAAGAAAACACTCATAAATCCCAACAGTTCCGATTTCTCTAATTTTTGTACGAACATCAAGGAATATATCTCGAGGTTGTTTCGCAGGATAAAAAATAGCCCTTGGATTGGATCCGTGAAGAATATTAAAGATGAACGCATCAAATTCTCGCTTTTCTCTTTCTTTTGAAATATCATAATTTTCAGGTACATCGTCTGATGTATCTGAAAAGATAATGCGATCAGAATCTGAATCAGAATTTTCAGACGGGCAAAACTCTGCTTCGAGCCATGATCTTTTCATTCCTTTTTTCACTCTTGCCAAAGATTCGATCGAATATTCTTGACCAGGGATATGAGTTTCATAAACAATATACATTTCTTCTCCAGAAGAAGAAGAAGAAGAATCTTTAACATGGTTTGCGATACACATTTCTTTTCTTTTTTCTCCAGAAGAAGATGATGATGAAGATGAAGAAGAGGATGAGGATGAGGAAGAAGAAGAATCTTTTTTTTGAGAATCTTCTTCTTTTGAGGAGGAAGAAATTGAAATAGGTTCCTTTTGTGAATTTTCATGATTCTCGAGTGGTGAATCAATCGTAATTGGAGATTTCTTAATCAGTTCAGAGTCGGATTCAAATTCAAACGCAGCTCCGAGTTCGGGTTCAAGTTCGGAAAAATCGAATACACCTCCTTCTTCAGACTGTTCTAGTTGGGATGATGTAAAAGTACCTCCATCATCAGATCCTTCAAAAGAATTGCAATCACATTCCGTTTCAACTTCTGTAATTTTTTTAATGTCCTGTGGATCATCTGGCGGAGATAATGCGGACATTGGAGAATTTTTTTCTTTCCCAGTAAGTGTTTCTCGATTTTCTGGTGAAACCGGTATAGGTACCACATGTCCCAAAGGGTAGAGTTCGCACAATGTTGGACTCGCACAAGGTGCGAGTTGATCCGCCGAATTTGTATCTTCATTGGGGTTTATAATAATATTTTTTACCCATTCATCCCAACTTTCTACCGGGCTGGTTGCAACGCTTTGAATGTCAGGATTTTGACCCCATGAATCAAGTGCAGCAGGATCTAAAAGTGTCCTGGATAACAACGTGTTGTCACCCACGTCAGACCAATTTATTAAATGCCAATTATGGAAAGGTAAATTCACGTCTTCAGCATGTTGTGTTATTTCTTGTCGATAAGCTCGTAAATCAATGCTATTTTTTATCATGTCTGTTAAATGTGAAAAAAAATTAAATGAATCAGAGAGTTGGAGGTGATATTTTTATTGGATTTTTTAGACTGGCCAAGTCGTACGACTTGGCCAGTCTAAAAATAAATTCCCACCCATGTAAATCGATTTTCGGGGGTGCGCGGGGGTGGGAATTTATTTTTTAGACTGGCCAAGTCGTACGACTTTGACAGTCCAAAAATTTCAATAAAAATATCAAAACACTTTGAAACTATTACAAACTTAGATCAAGTATATAAAAATAAGATCAATTACATACTAAATCAAACATTATGGCTCAACTACCTGAATACGTGAAAACCTCCAACCCCTCGGGTTATGAATTTATGAAACAAGAAGGTGAAAAAAGTTCGATTCCTGGTTTCGTTTTTAAAAATCCAAATGGTGAAAAAAAACTTATTCCCCTCGAATCATACGTGAACGAATCTCCGCAATTGTTCGAAAAAGCTTCTGCGTTGATAATGAGATTAGTAAGAATGAGAAAAGCACCAGTTCCATGGCTCTTCAAAGCATTCTGTGTTTTATCCGTTGGAAATCACGCGATCGAAGGATTTACAATAGAGAAGATTGAATCCTTTAATTCGAATAAGAAAATTAATTATCAAAAGATGTTTGAAGATTTTAAATCCAACTTACCTGTTGAAAAACCTGTAAAATCGGTTAAGAATTCTACCAAAAAGACCTCAACTACGAAAACTGTCCCGGATAAGAATTCTACCAACTCAACTGGACCTGTTACAAAACCTACAACAACTGTAAAAAACGTTGCGAAAGTGAAACCAGTAAATTCTACCTCTTCTGTGAAAACTGTTTCAAAAACTGTGAAAAAGATTAAACCTGTTGCATCTACTGGTGGTAAAGCAACTTCTGTTGCATCTACTGGTGGTAAAGCAACTTCTGTTGCATCTACTGGTGGTAAATCAACTTCGAAACTTAAACCAACAACAACAGTAAAGGAAAAACAAACAAAAATGGTTGTTCATGTTGAAGATGATAGTACTACTTCTGAATCAGATTCTGAAACAACAACTCGTAAAAATTCTTTAGAATGTCCATTCCCAAATAATTTTCAAACTCTTCATGAATTTCTTTATTCTAAAAATGGGATGCCTGAAAATGAACAAACTCTTAGTCAAGCTTTAAGTACACCTCATACGAAAGGAATGGTTTATATTATAAAGGATTACAAACACCCCCCTAATGGCTCGGTTAATGGAAGAGAGCATAATATTCCAATC
>SDBT01014956.1_pt1 | contig 12346 bp, 11 predicted proteins | sample 2277101 | NCBI WGS metagenome assembly SDBT01 (sample SAMN10404973, study PRJNA504765) | marine sediment metagenome | isolation source: marine sediment core GS10_PC15, 103 cmbsf | place: Arctic Ocean: Southern Knipovich Ridge | collected 2010
CCCTACGAAGACCTCCAGTTGCTGGTGGCGAGGGTGAGGGAGGCGACCCCGCCTGACTGCGTGATCCTGGCCCCCTTTGACCTCTCTCCTGTGTTGCTGGCTTACGGGGGACGGGCGATCGTCCAGCACCCCAAGTTTGAGAGCGCGGAGATGAGGGACGAGGTCGAGGAGTACGCAATGGCCCTCTTTGGAGACGATGAGGAGAAGTTCCACGCATACTGCGAGCGGGTCGACGCGAGCTACTTTGTCTTTCCGGGGGGTACTTTCTCCACAGTCCATCCCTACTCGTGGGGTTATATCACCGCTACGCCGCCAGGGGCCCGGGACAGGGTCGCCTGGCGCTTCGAGCGTGCACCAGCCAGCCTGAAGAAGTTTGGGCTTGACTATCAGGACGCAAGGTATAAGCTATACAAGGTGTTCCGGTCCAAGGACATCGAGGAAGCCATAAGTGCCAGGGACCGGGGGCACGAGTACCTCGAAAGGGGTATGCTGCAACAAGCCGTAGCGGAGTACGAAGCAGCCATCCAGCTCTACCCCAAGGACGTCTACTCCCACGCGAGACTGGGAACAGCCTATTCGATGCTCGGCTATCGTGAGAAGGCTGGCCAGGAGTGGAGAAAAGCACATGAACTCAAACTGGCGGGGCACTAGCCTCATAGCAGTCTCGGTAGTGCTTGCATGCGCACTTCCCTATTCGTTGTGCCGCGCGGATACGCTGGTGCTCAAAGGCGGCGGCAACGTGAGAGGCACGATAATCAGGGCGACCGAGGAGGAGTTCGAGGTGCGGCTTGCAGGCGGTGGGACGATGCGGGTGGCCCGCGAGGATGTGGAGGAGGTCCGGAAGTCGCAGGAGGTGGATGGTGCCGCCCCCACGCCGGGGAGTGCGAGGCAGCAATACGAGAAGCTCCTGAAGGAGGCAGGCGAGGGCGATGCCGGCCGGCATATGGAGCTGGCCGCCTTCTGCTTGAAGAACCGGCTTTACAGCGAGGCGCTTGACGAGCTTGGCAAGGCAGAACAGGCCGATCCTTCAAGTAGGAGCCATGTAGAGGGGAAGAGGAAGGAAGTCGAAGCAGCCCATGCGATGGCGCTCCTGGGAAAGGTCTCCAGGCTGATGACCGCGAGGCGCTACGACGTGGCGAGAGCAGTTGCGGGCGAGCTCACCATGCTGTACCCGGGCACGGAAGCAGCCAGCCGCGCGGAAGAGCTCGTCGCAAGCGTTGCCCGGCGTGATGAGATACGGCAGATACTGGCGTCCGTTGCGGCGCTCGGTCCCGGCCAGGAGGACGAGTTGCGCAGGGAGGTGCTTGCCCTCGCGGTGAAGCCCGGAGACACCTCATACCAGGCGCTGGTGAGGCTGCTGAAGACCAGGAGGGTTGCCGCCCGGAGCTCTGCAGCAGAAGCCCTGGGGCTGCGGGGTAACCCCGGTGCGGTGCCGCAGCTCCTCAACACCGCGACGAGCGACGCGGATGTCGGTGTGAGGAGAGCCGCGGTCAGGGCACTCGGCCAGTTGCCGGTGGAGAGTGGAGCAGAAAGGCTTTTCCCCCTGCTGCGCGCTCGAGACCCGGGCCTGAGGACAGATGTTGTCGAGACGCTGGCCGCGATAGGTGATGCGGCTGCGGCAAGCGGGCTCGTCAGGCTGCTGGTTGACAAGGATGAAGAGGTCCGTGCCGCGGCTATTCGTGCGGTAGGCGATATGCAGGTGGAGGACGCAGTGAAGCCACTGGCATCGCTGCTCGTCTCCGAGGGAGCTGATGTCAGAAGACTGGTCATCGGTGCTCTCGGGAAGATAGGGGAAGGGAGCGCGGTCCCTTACCTGGTGCGCGATTTTGAGGAGGAAGAGGACTCCCTGCGCAAGGAGATCATTGGTGCGCTGGGCGGCATAGGCGGCAAGGCCGGGGCAGGTATCCTCGTGCAGATGCTGCGCAGGGGAGAGCGGGGTTCCAGGACCAGGGCCCTCAAGCCCGGGCTGGCCGAAGCGGTGGTGGATGCCCTCGGGAAGATAGAGAAAGAGGAGGGCTCGAGGGAAGGCCCCGAGGACTATCTTGTACGGTATGGGCTCAAGCACTCTCAGACGAGAGTGCGGGCGAAGACGGTCGAAGTGCTCGGATCCATGGGCGGAAACGCAAGTCTGAGGGCTCTGGAAGGCATGCTCGGGGACCCGTCTCGCGAGGTGCGGGAGGCGGCGGCCGGAGCTATCAGGGAGATCCGCGAACGCAGGAAGAGAAGCATGAAGGTAACGCAGAAGCCGGACAATGGATGAGGACCATCTCTTGCAGGCCTGGAGGCCGGACATGATGCGATGCAAGAAGGGCAGGGCTGCGCCGGCGTGGTGCAGCGCCAGTCGTGTCATATTTCTATGCATGCTGGTGGGATGTCTTTCGACTTCTGCCTGGGCGGACAAGGTGGTGCTCAATAGCGGGAAGGTCTTCGAGGGCAGGATAGTCTCCTACACCGATGCGGAGGTCGGCCTCGAGATCCCTGGCAAAGGGGTGCTGACGTTGCGCAGGGGGGAGGTCCGGGAGGTAGAGTTCGATAAGCCCGCAGGTTTTGACGAGGGGTTTAAGGCTCTGCAGGAAAAGCAATATGCGGATGCGGTGGCGCAGCTTCAGAAAGTGGTTGCCGCCCAGCCCCACTCCGGATGGGCGGCTCGTGCCTACCTGGGGCTGGGCGAATGCTACAGTGCCCAGGAGCAGTGGGACAGGTCAGCCAAGGCCTACAGGAGAAGCCTGAAGTTCAAGCTGGATACCGGGCAGGCCAGGGATGCGGAATCGGGCCTTGCGGTGGCGCTCTACCGGCTGGGAAAGCATGCGAGGGCAAGCGAGAGCTTCCAGCTCCTCGGCGCGCTTGTCTATGAAAAGGGAGCGACGAAGGCGGAGAGGGCTGTAGCGGCTTCCTCCCACTACTACCTCGGGCAGATGCTGGCCGGGCGGGACAAGCACGAGGAGGCCCTGATGGCGTACCTGCGGGTTGTGGTGCTCTGTTACGATCAGGAGCCGTGGGTTGCGATGGCTATGCTGGAGAGCGCTGAGATGTATCGCGAGATGGGGGATGTCGCGCGCGCCCGGGGGGTGTATGGGGAAGTGAAGGCGCGGTACCGGGGCACGGATCACGCGAGGCAGGCACGTAAGCGACTGGCGGCGCTGGGCGGCTGAAGAGGGAGGAGCCTGCCCCGCTCACCTTCGCTCGGAACCTGATCAGGTGAGCATGGAGTTTCCTTTGGAAACTCGGGTCTGTGGCTTCGCAAACTCGGGTATGGAGTTTTGCAGCAGAGGACCTGAGGAGCCTGTCCCGCTCACCTTCGCTCGGAACCTGATCAGGTGAGCTTGGAGTTTCCTTTGGAAACTCGGGTCTGTGGCTTTGCAAACTCGGGTATGGGGTTTTGCAGCAGAGGACCTGAGGAGCCTGTCCCGCTCACCTTCGCTCGGAACCTGATCAGGTGAGCATGGAGTTTCCTTTGGAAACTCGGGTCTGTGGCTTCGGAAACTCGGGCATGAGGCTCTTTCCTGCGGACCATCCGAGGTCTTCCGGAAAGTCTTATGCTTGAGGGCAGGCGTCAGTAGGAGGGACCGGGTGGACAGCTTCCGGAGCGCTTCAAGCAGGCGCCGGCCAGATGGCCGCGGCGGCTGGCACCCTGTAACGGCCGTGGCTGTCACCGGGCCGTTCTGCTCGGGAAAGACGACTGTTGCTTGGATGTTCGAGTCCCTCGGAGCAATGCGCATCGATGCGGATGCGGTCGCCCGGCGTGTGCTGCGCAAGGGAAGCCCTGCGTACCGGGAGGTGGCGGCGGTTTTCGGCCCAGGTGTCCTGGGTGAGGATGGGAGGATCGACAGGAAGGCTCTTGCGCGGCGCGTCTTTTCGCCGCGGGGCGGGGCAAGGCGCCGAAAGCAGCTTGAACGGATAGTGCACCCAAGGGTAGCCAGGGCGCTGCGAAGGGCCCTGGCCGGCAGTGCAGGCAGGAGGGACCTGAAGGCAGTCGTGGTAGAGGTCCCGCTGCTCTATGAGGCCGGGATGGAGGAGCTTTTCGACCGGGTGGTCGCGGTGACGGCGCCGCGAGACCGGGTGCTGGACTGGGCGAAGGCCAGGCGGGGGATCTCCCGCTCCGAGGCAGAGAGGATGCTCGCGGCGCAATGGGGTCCATCGCGGAAGGCAGCCAAGGCAGATTTCGTGATCAGGAACACGGGTGATCCGGGCAGGATGCTGGCGCGGGTCAAGGCTATCTGGAAGGAGTTGTGAGATGGTTAGAGCTACAAGGGCGACGACGACGGTGGTGAAGAAGAAGCCGGCTCCGAAGGAGACGGTAGCTCCGAAGGAGACGGTAGCTCCGAAGGAGACGGTAGCTCCGAAGGAGACGGTAGCTCCGAAGGAGACGGTAGCTCCGAAGGAGACGGCTGCGGCGGCGAAGCCGACGGTAGCTCCGAAGGAGACGGTAGCTCCGAAGGAGACGGTAGCTCCGAAGGCGACGGCTACGGCTGCGAAGCCGACGGTAGCTCCGAAGGCGACGGCGACGCGGAGCAAGCGCATCGATCTGCCGGAATTGAAAAGGATGTCCGCCCAGGAACTATCCGCGATGGCGCGCAAGCTCAAGCTGGAGGGAGTGGCCGGTGTCAAGAAGCAGGAGGTCATCTTCAAACTTCTCCAGGCGCACATCGAGCGGGACGGCCTTGTGTATGGGGAGGGGGCACTGGAGGTGCTGCCGGATGGGTTCGGGTTCCTCAGGTCTTCAGACTCGAACTACCTGCCGGGACCGGATGACATATACATATCGCCGTCACAGATCAGGAAGTTCTCGCTACGGACGGGCGATACGGTGTCGGGACAGATCCGCCCCCCCAAGGACAACGAACGCTATTTCGCGCTCTTGAGGGTGGAACGGGTAAACACCCAGGACCCGGGTGCCGACGAGGACAAGATCCTGTTTGACAACCTGACGCCCATATTCCCGCTGGAGCGACTGGTACTGGAGACGTCGCAGAAGGAAGTCTCGACCCGCATCATGGACCTCCTGGCGCCGATAGGAAAGGGGCAGCGCGGCCTGATCGTGTCTCCCCCCCGTGCCGGCAAGACCGTGATGCTGCAGAAGGTGGCCAATTCGCTCGCGCATAACCACCCGGAGTGCGAGCTGATAGTGCTTCTCATACACGAACGCCCGGAGGAGGTCACTGACATGAAGCGGTCGGTGATCGGGGAGGTGGTCAGCTCCACGTTTGACGAGCCGCCGGAGCGGCACATCCAGGTGGCGGACATGGTGATAGAAAAGGCGAAGCGGATGGTGGAGGCCAAGCGGGATGTAGTCATCCTGCTGGACTCCATAACACGACTGGCGCGTGCCTACAACGTCGTGGTGCCGCACAGCGGCAAGATCCTGTCCGGTGGAGTGGATTCCAACGCTCTGATCCGGCCGAAGCGGTTTTTCGGGGCTGCGCGGAACATCGAAGAAGGCGGGAGCTTGACCATCCTGGCCACTGCGCTGATAGATACCGGCAGCAGGATGGACGATGTCATCTTCGAGGAGTTCAAGGCTACGGGCAACATGGAGATCCATCTTGACCGTCGGCTCGTCGAAAGGAGGATCTTCCCCGCTATCGACCTGGAACGGTCTTCCACCAGGAGGGAAGAACTGCTGCTGGGTGCGGACGAGCTGAACAAGATATGGGTGCTGCGGAAGGTGCTCAGCAGCCTGAGCCCCGTGGAGACGATGGAGCTGCTGATCGACAAGATAGGGAAGACGAAGACGAACGTGGACTTTCTGAAGAGTCTGAAGGCGCCTTCCCACGTGTAGCGAGAGCATGTAGAATGTGGTAGGGTGGATGCATTGCACGGAGTTGTCTTCGGAAACTCCAACGCGGTGTAATGTGTGAGTCCGTGCAAACAGAATATGGCATCACCGCGGCAGCGCAACGTAATGCAAAGAGGTGTTGGAGGACGAGTAGATGCTTGTTGCGGAAGAAGGAGGAGAGATATGAAGAAGGGAATACATCCGGAATACAAAGAGACGACGATCACGTGTGCGTGCGGCGAGGTGATCCACACGCGGTCCACTGTGGAGAACGTGAGGGTGGAGATATGCTCCAAGTGCCACCCGTTCTTCACTGGAAAGCAGAAACTGCTCGACACACAAGGCCGGGTGGAGCGTTACCTTAAGCGCTACGGGAAGAAGAAGACCTCCTGATGCAGGAGGAGAACGAGGGCGCGGCTGGCCTTCGGAAGGAGTACGAGGGACTGACCGAGGTGCTCGGTGATCCCGCGGTCCACCAGGACGTGGCCCGCTACCGCAAGCTGGTGCGTCGCTCCAAGGACATAGCCGCGCGGCTTTCCCTGGCGGAGCAGTGCGAGGCAGCCGGCCGGGAGATCGCGGAACTGGAAGGCATCGTCAGCGGAGGCCAGGAAGACGACGAGGAGTTTGTTTCCCTCGCGCGGCAGGAAATTGTGCAGCTGAAGCAAAGGTGCGCCAGGCTCGCTACGGAGATGGAGCGGGCCCGCGAGGAGCGGGAGAACAGGGGGCCGGGAAGCCTTATCATGGAGATCCGAGCCGGGACGGGCGGTGACGAGGCCTCGCTCTTCGCGGCGGACTTGTTACGCATGTACAGCCGTTTTGCCGAGGAGCGTGGGTGGGCGGTAGAGGTGATGGACAGCCGTCCAACGGCGGTCGGCGGGTTCAAGGAGGTGGTCTTCAGCGTCGCGGGAGACGGTGTTTACCGCTACCTGCGCCATGAAGCAGGAACGCACCGTGTGCAGCGCGTGCCGGCGACCGAGACGTCCGGGAGGATACATACCTCCACGGTGACCGTCGCGGTCCTGGCAGAGGCCGAGGAGGTGGAAGTCGAGGTGGCGCCGGATGACCTGAAGGTGGAGACCTTCCGTGCTTCCGGCCCTGGCGGGCAGCACGTCAATGTGACCGATTCCGCCGTGCGCATAACGCATGTTCCGACGGGCGTCGTGGTGCAGTGCCAGGAGGAGCGCAGCCAGCATAAGAACAGGGCAAAGGCGATGAGGGTGCTCCGTGCCAGGCTGTTGGAGCAGGCGAAAGAGGAGCGGGATCGCCGCCGCAGCAAGGAACGGCGAGAGCAGGTGGGCACCGGTGAGCGGAGCGGCAAGGTCAGGACATATAACTTCCCGCAGGCGCGGGTGACGGACCACCGCATAGGAAAGAGCCTGCGGCGTCTGAGCGATATAATGGATGGACGCCTGGGCGAGCTTGTGGAAGCCCTTGAGGAGTCGCTGGGCCGGCAGGGGGATGATTGAGAGGTGGAGATACTGACGCATCGTGAACCCCCCAGCGTGGGCGAGGCCGGTGTGTGGGCCGGCACCGTTCTGGAAGAGGCCGGGATCATGGGAGCGAAGAGAGAGGCCCGGGACCTGGTTGCTGCGGTACTGGGAGTGAAGCGGACAGAGTTTGTCCTGATGGCCCGGACAAGGATGGAGGGTTACGAGTGGCGAAGGGTCCTTCGCGCGGTGGGCCGCCGGGCGCTCCGCGAGCCGTTCGCCTACGTGGTGGGATCCAGCTCGTTCATGGATATGGAGCTCGAAGTCGCACCAGGCGTGCTGGTCCCCAGGCCGGAGACGGAGATCGTGGTGGAACTTGCCCTGGAGGAGGCGGCCGGGATCGAGGACGGTGTCGCGGCCGATATCGGGACAGGGTGCGGGGCGATCGCCCTTTCACTTGCAAGGATGGGCCGGATGAGGGTGTTGGCCACTGACATAAGCCGCGAGGCCCTTGCCGTGGCAAGGAGAAACGTGGAGAAGTACGGCGCCGGCGATCGCGTCACGCTTGTGGAAGGCCCGCTCTGGGAGCCGCTGGAGCGGATGGGTATGCAGGGGCGGCTTGCCATGGTGGTCTCGAACCCGCCGTACGTGGCGCGGGAGGAGTGGGACGAGTTGCCGCGGGAAGTTGCCGGCTTCGAGCCGCGCGTAGCTCTTGACGGCGGCGAAGGAGGGATGGGCTGCTACCCGGAGCTGCTGGGCCGGGCGGCTGAGTTCCTCGTGGCCGGCGGCCCGGTGCTCCTGGAAGTCGGCGCGGGCAGAGGAAGTGCTGTGAGCAGCCTTGCGCGGGATGCCGGCCTTGCTGAGGTGCGGATAGTGGCGGACCGGGCTGGCAGGGACCGGGTCCTGGTCGCTCGGGCTCCTTCATAAGGAGGGCGCGCCCCTGCGGGAGGAAGACAGTGGATAGACTGGTCGTGCGTGGTGGATGCAAGCTGAAGGGCCGGGTGAAGATGAGCGGTGCGAAGAACGCTGCTCTTCCGATTCTTGCGGCATGCTTGCTTGCGGAGGGCAAGTCGGTCATCCGCGGGGTGCCGGTGCTGCGGGACACGAGGACCATGCTGGAGATCCTCCGGGAGCTGGGCGCCGGGGTGGAGATCAGCCGCTCGGGCGCCATCTCCGTGGATGCAGTGTCCCTGAAGCACGATACCGCGCCCTATGAGCTGGTCAGCACGATGCGTGCCTCGGTATGCGTACTTGGGCCGCTTGTGGCCCGGCTCGGCCGTGCGCGGGTGGCCCACCCCGGGGGCTGTGTGATAGGGCCCAGGCCGGTGGACCTTCACTTGAAGGGGCTGAGAGGACTGGGGGCCTCGGTCAGCATCGAGCACGGGTACATTGTCGCTCGAGGGCGGCGGCTTAAGGGCGCCGGCATCTACCTGGGCGGCCCTTTCGGTTCCACCGTGCTCGGGACGGCAAACGTGATGATGGCGGCGTGCCTTGCGGAGGGCGAGACTCTTCTGGAGAACGTGGCGTGCGAGCCGGAGATAGTCGACCTGGCTGCGTTCCTGCGGCGGATGGGAGCGGACATCACAGGGGCCGGCACTCACACGATCCGGGTGCGCGGGGTGCGGCGGCTGCGCGGCGCCTCGCACCGGGTGATAGGGGACCGGATCGAGGCCGGCACCTATATGATAGGGGCCGCCATGACGGGCGGGGATGTCAGGATATCAGGGGCGTGCCGGGAGCACGTGAGTGCGCTTGTCGACCGCCTGGAAGAGGCCGGGGTGCGCGTGGACTGCCGGGACGGGGAGATACGTGTGAGGAGTGAAGGCAGCTTCGACGCGGTGGACGTGACGACGCATCCGTACCCGGGCTTTCCGACGGACCTGCAGGCCCAGATGATGGCCTTTGCCACGAAGGCACGCGGGATAAGCGTCATAACAGAGCGGATATATCCCGACAGGTTCATGCATGTGAGCGAGCTCATGAGGATGGGGGCGCAGTTGATAAAAGAGGGACCGCGTGTTGTAGTCAAGGGCGGTGTGCGGCTGAGCGGGGCGCCGGTGATGGCCTCGGACCTTCGTGCCAGCGCGGCCCTCGTGCTCGCGGGGCTGGTGGCACGCGGCAAGACAGAGATATCCCGCATCTATCATCTGGACCGCGGTTACGAGGAGATGGAGGCGAAACTGGGGTCTCTTGGTGCTGATATCAGGAGGATATCGAGCTGATGATGCGCGTCGTGCGCTGGCCCGGGGAGGCCGCACGGATAAGGCGGGAACTGCTGGAGGAAAGCGCAGCGCAGCGCTGGCGGGGAAGCAGGGGCTTGGTTAAGGAGGCGGGGGAGATATGCGAAGCCGTTGCCTCCGGGGGCGACTCCGCCGTCCTTGACTTCGTCCGGCGCTTTGACGGTGTTGACCTCGGAAGCGCTGAAAGGCTGGCAGTAAGCCTGGACGAACTCGCGGAGGGTGCCGCCCGGGTGCCGGCCGGGGTGCGCCGGGCACTGCAAACGGCGAAAGAGAGGATTTGTGCCTTCCACGACCGCCAGGCAGCATGCCTGAAGGACTGGAAGGAGGAGCAGGACGGGAACGTCCGGGGAGAGCTGGTACGGCCGCTGGAGCGTGTGGGGGTCTATGTCCCGGGCGGGCGAGCGAGCTATCCCTCGAGCCTTCTGATGGGTGCGCTGCCGGCCCGTGTGGCAGGGGTCGTGGAGATCCTGGTCGCCACACCTCCGGATGCAGACGGCGAAGTCGCTGCAGAGGTGCTTCTGGCAGCGGAGCTTGCCGGGGTGGACACGGTATACCGGATGGGAGGCGCGCATGCGGTGGCGGCGCTTGCATTCGGTACGGAGACAGTCGGAGGCGGCCGCGGGGTGGACAAGATCGTGGGCCCCGGCGGGCGCTACGTGACAGCCGCAAAGCAGGTGGTGTCGGGTACCGTGGGGATCGACTCGCTCGCGGGACCGTCCGAGCTGATGATCGTGGCCGACGAGACTGCGCCGGTGCGGGCAGTCACGTGGGATCTGATGGGACAGGCGGAGCACGGGGAGGACTCCGTGTGCCTGCTGGTGACGGACTGCGAGGCGCTTGCCGTCGCAGTGGATGTTGAGCTTGGCGTGGCCCTTGAGAAGTCGGCCCGTTCGGAGATCATCCATGCTGCCCTGGGGGGGAAGCGGTCCGCGATCGTGATCGTGGACCGGCTCGACCCGCAGACCGTCGGGGAGCTGGTCAATATGCGGGCCCCGGAACACCTGGAACTTGTTGTGAGAGATCCCGGGAGCCTGCTGGATGTGGTGAGGAACGCGGGCTGCATCCTGGTGGGGCCCTATTCCCCGTGCGCGCTGGGAGACTACTGGGCCGGCCCGAACCACATCATCCCCACGGCGGGCGGGGCACGCTTTTCGAGCCCGCTCGGCGTCGCGGACTTCATGACCCGATCGAGCCTCATCAGGTGGACGCAGGAGGGGCTCCGGTCTGCGGCCAGGGACATCAAGTTGCTGGGAGAAGTAGAGGGCCTGGCTGCGCACAGCGAGGCGGCGGAGAGCCGCGAGAGCCCTGCGGGGAGTGACCGTCGCAGCATCAAGTAAGGCACCGTGGCCGGATGGCAGACGAGGGCAGACGGGGACGGAATGAGGGACAAGGGAGATATGCGTGATGGCACGTAGGGGTTCCGTAAGACGAAAGACGACCGAGACAGACGTCAGGGTCAGCCTTGACCTTGACGGCAAGGGAAAGGCCGCCGTTACTGCCGGTGTCGGTTTTCTGGAGCACATGCTTTCCCTGACAGCGAAGCACGGGCTGCTGGACATGAAGGTAGCCGCCAGGGGCGACCTGCAGGTCGACGAGCATCACACGGTGGAGGACGTGGGCATCACGCTAGGCCAGGCACTGGCGAAGGCCCTGGGCACGAAGCGGGGCATTCGCCGCTTCGCCGCTGCATCGGTCCCGATGGACGAGGCGCTGGTGGCGGTCTCTCTGGATATCAGCGGGCGTGGCATGCTGGTCTGGGACCTGAAGTGCCGGGGCAGGAACGCGGGGCTGATGAGGGAGTTCCTTCGTGCCTTTACCGCCGAGGGCGGCGTGACGCTTCACGCACACCAGGTGGCCGGACGCGACGGGCACCATATTCTGGAGTCCCTGTTCAAGGGCCTTGGACGCGCCCTGATGGAGGCCACGCGGCGTGAGCCCAGGATGAGGGGTGTCCCCTCCACGAAGGGGCGGCTCTAGTGGAAGTAATACCGGCGATCGACCTGCGGGGAGGCGCCGTGGTGCGCCTGGAGCAGGGGGATTTCTCCAGGGAGACCGTCTACGGGCATGACGCAGGCGTGGTCGCCCGCCGCTGGGTGGAGGAGGGGGCGCAGCGTATACATGTCGTCAACCTCGAGGGTGCCGCGCGGAGGGACAGTTCAGCAGTGGGAATGCTCGGGTCGGTCCTGGCTTCCGTCGCGTGTGATACGGTCGTCGAGGTCGGCGGAGGCGTGAGGACCATGGATGAGCTTCGCGCCCTGCTCGACATGGACGGCAGGCTGCGGGCGGTCCTGGGCACGGCGGCAGTCCTTGCGGCAGTGCAGGGAGATGTCGATGTGGAAGCATTGCTCCGGGAGGCAGGCAGGGAGAGGGCACAGGAGTTCCCGGAGGAGGACCTTCTTGCCTCGGCCCTTGCCGGCTACGGGGCGCGGGTAAGCGTGGGTGTCGATGCCCGCGGGGGCAAGACCGCGGTCTGCGGGTGGAGCGTGCTCGTGCCGGTGTCCCCGGTCAAGGTGGGCAGGAGGCTGGGAGAAGCCGGGGTGTGCGAGCTCATATACACCGACGTCCTCGGAGACGGCATGCTGCGCGGCCACAGCATGGACAGGCTGGGTGCTTTTGCCGATGGAGTGGGCACGGATGTGGTAGCGTCGGGCGGCATCGGCAGCCTGGACGACGTGCGCACGATATCCGGGCTGGCCTCCCGCGGCATTACCGGGATGATACTTGGCCGGGCGCTATACGAAGAGCGGTTTGCGCTTTCGGAGGCTATCAGCGCTGCGGCAGCGGGGGGATGCGACGATGACAGGGATTGAGTCCGACATACGCTTTGGTGCGGATGGACTTGTACCGGCGATCATCCAGGAGGCGGGCTCCGGGGATGTTCTGACGCTGTGCTATATGAACCG
>SDBT01014958.1_pt1 | contig 12346 bp, 14 predicted proteins | sample 2277101 | NCBI WGS metagenome assembly SDBT01 (sample SAMN10404973, study PRJNA504765) | marine sediment metagenome | isolation source: marine sediment core GS10_PC15, 103 cmbsf | place: Arctic Ocean: Southern Knipovich Ridge | collected 2010
GGGGTATAGGGCGCAGCTTGGCGCTGCCATAGGGTCTGGTATTGTCTGGACCTTCGGGGAGGATGGGCTAGTGATAGGTCCAGAAGATGCTGCCGAGCAGGTTATATTTGGTATAGGTCTGATCATTGCAACTGGCACCGGCCAGGCATGTGAAGCATATTTTGTTTGGGACGAATAATCTCATTCTATGACTGGGTGATTCGGGATGAGTAACCTTCTTCGCCATCCGGTCCCTAGAAAACCTACCGAAGGTCTTAGAAACGTCTCAAGGCTCTTTTTGCGTCTGCCAGACCCGTCTCCTACATCGGAAGCCGCTCAAACTCTTCCTTCACTCTCCCAGGCCGGTGTTGGTGTTGAAATCTTTACCGGTACTTCTGTTCAGACATTAGCAACACTCCTCCAATCTGGTGTTGGAGTGATGTTACCGAGTGGTATTTCTATTCAAACATTAGCCTCACTGCTCCAGGCTGGTGTTGGTGTTGAAATCTTCACAGGTACCTCCGTTCAAACGTTGGGGTCACTTCTACAATCTGCCGCTGCAGTTCAAGTTTTCACAGGTACTTCTGTACAGACATTGGCTTCTTTAATACAAGTTGGGGCTGGTGTTGAAATCTTCACAGGTACTTCTGTACAGACATTGGCCTCACTTATTCAGTCTGCTGAAGGCATTGCTGGAGATATAACGGGTACCTCCATTCAAACATTGGCTTCTTTAATACAAGCTGGGGCTGGTGTTGAAATCTTCACTGGTACCTCTATTCAAACGCTAGCGTCACTCATCCAAGCTGGTGTTGGCGTAATGCAACCGAGTGGCACTGCCGTTCAAACGTTGGCATCACTTCTACAATCCGCTGAAGGCATTGCTGGGGAAACATCGGGAACTTCTATTCAAACATTAGCTTCCTTAATACAAGCTAGTGTGGGTGTGATGCAGCCGAGTGGAATTAGTGTTCAAACATTAGCGTCACTTCTGCAAGCTGGTACTGGTGTTCAAGTCTTCACAGGTACTTCTATTCAAACATTAGCTTCCTTAATACAGGCTGGGGCTGGTGTTGAAATTTTCACGGGTACTTCCGTTCAAACATTAGCGTCACTCCTTCAAGCTGGGACTGGTGTGATGCAACCGAGTGGTACTGGTGTTTTAGTAATTCCATCTTTGGTGCAAGCTGCTTCAGGAATACAGATATTTACTGGTACTGGTGTTCAGGTATTCCCAGTTCTGAGACAGAACGGAACTGGAGTATTAACATTTACTGGAACCGGTGTACAAGCTTTGGCTTCCATTCTTCAAAATGGGGTAGGGGTTGAGATTGCCGCTGCGATTGGTCAGCAATCCTTACCAATCATTACGCAAAGTGGAACTGGTTTGCTACAAATTATTGGCACCGGGCAACAATCCTTAGCAATTATCACGCAAAGTGGAGTTGGATTACTACTTCCTTCTGGTATTGCTGCGCAAACGTTAGCCGCTATCTTGCAAACTGCCGTTGGTGCAGTCATAATTGGCGAAGTCTTCGCAATAGATACTTTAGCTATAAATGTTCTTGTTGACGCTTTGAATGTAGATGTGATTGCTGACGCTTTGTTTGTGGGTAGACTTAATTCTTTCCATCGAGCAACAACAAAGTCTTTTGATATTATTTTACTTTTAGATGATGTAACTCAGAACATCACAGCGGATGTGGTAACGGTCACTCTTAAAAAGAGGAAATCCGACGCTTCTGCAATTGTTCAGGAAACTGCCGATGTTACAACGGAAGGTGGAACTGGCAAAGCTTTATTTAAGTTGGCACCTTTGACTACTGATATAGATGAAAGGAAATATGTCATAGATATTCTTTGGGCTAGGTCGGGCGGAGACGAATACATAGTTTATGATAATGAGATAATTTGCTTGCCAACCGTAAGCAGACTTATTTAAGAGATTATTCGTGTAGCCCATCATCTTCAAAGTTACGTATGAAAGTCTCTATTCTGTCGTCTACAGTTTCCCACTTAGTGCTAGTGACAATGTTTGATGGGTAGCTTCCGGCTGCTACGGCGACTGCACGAAGCAGACCTTTGGCTTGTTCCCATAATACGATTTTTGTTAAGGCTATTGGATCTATGTCGCTAGCCATGTCAATCTCCTTGATTTCTTGGAGGGAGGAACTTTCATCATGTTAAAAGAAGTTTTCCGATTGGTTTCGGGCTATGATGACATGGGCCTGCTTTATCAGGATTGATGCTTCCTTACCTGACTCGTCTGCCATGACTTGGCCCTTGGCATTACGTTCGTGAGTTGCGTATCTGCCTTGAATTGCACAAGCCCAAATCAAATCAGATTTACGTTCACCATTTATCCATATTTCGGACTGTTTCCAATCATGTGGGTATCCAGTTTTTATGTAAGTTCCAAATTTTGATTTGAGTAGTAAAGTCATTAGACGATTTTGTAAGCACAGTATCAGGTATTGGGTAGGCGATATTTTCCCTTCAATTTTTGGGCCACCGTCTTCTCTGAGCCAACTTATAATGTTACTATCGTTTATGATTAATTCACCATTGTCTTCGTCCCATAAGGGCTTTAGCGGTACTGGAGGATGCAATTCGGCTTTTGCGATTGGTGGTATTATTAAGGTGGTAAAAACTGTGACAAGCCAGGTCCTTAAATGATTATAGTCGAGGAGAGCTTTCTCATGGTCATAAATTAGAAATCTTATTTCCAGAATCTCTTTCGGTTCCGTGGGGGCTGTTTGTTGGCTCATTTTAAAGTTCCTTTGATATTTGGTTGTAATCACATACACTATACGTCTTACCAACGAGCTTTGTGTGTTCTTGACTTGTCATGTGTATTCGTTTATTCGTTTCTCATACCTCTCCTGATAGAGAAGGGCCTTACGATGAAGTATGCACAACCTGCCAACCGAGAGATCAAGGATGACGAAGCTCTTTTCCGGGCTTTCGTTTGTGATGAAGTCAAAATCCTTGATGAGGAGAAAAGGCAGATTGATTTTGTCATTAGCACGGAAGCTGTCGATCGTTATGGTGACATTATCAGGGCCAAGGGCTTTGATTTGAAAGCCTATCGGAAAAATCCGATTATACTTTTTGCTCACAATTCCCACATACCCCCGATTGGCCGGGCAGTTAAGGTTTCCAAAGGGGATGGTGCACTCAGAGCGACGGCCGAATTTATGTCGCAAGATTTAAGTGAGTTTGCTTTCAGCATTTTTCGCATGTATCAGGAGAAGTTCTTACGTGCTGTGAGCGTCGGCTTCTTGCCCACCAAGTGGGAAGTAATGCTGGATGACGACGGCATATTTTTGGGAATTGAGTTTCTTAAGCAAGAACTTCTTGAATTTAGTGCCGTGCCGATACCAGCCAATCCGGAGGCTCTTGTAGAGGCACGTCGGTTGGGAATCAATATGACCCCAATCCGTAGTTGGGCCGAGAAAGTCCTCGATGAGTGGGGTGACACAGGCCCGTTGATGACAAGTTGTTATGGAGTGGATAGGAAGCTCATGGAAACTATCCGTCGTAAAGCGTCTGGCGTTGGTGTGACCATTAATGTCCCGTTGGATGTGCAAGACAAACTTCTCGCTGGTAATTTAGAGCGATTCAAGGACGAGAGCGAAAAGAGTAATTTGCCTGTGGTTGTTGAGAACGAAAATAAGGATGATGAGGTCTCATCTGAAGAGGACACTGATTCCTTGATCGATGTTTGGTTTAAGGATTTGCCTGTGGTGGAAGATATTGGGGATATTACAGAACCCATCATAATGCGGACTGAAGATGATAAGACCTTTGTTGATAAAGCTCCTGAGAAAGCTTTGTTCACCGTTGGTGTCTTGAAGGTCAAGGTGCCGGCAGTTGTTGGTATTATTGATCTTGCCAGAAAAGGTGTTGAGGTTGATCTTTCTGGTGGGCTTATCAACATTCCCAACGGTGACGATACATTGGTTTACAAGGCTGTTGGCAGAAGCAGCCATTCCGAAGGTGTTGTGGTTGGTGTGGCCATGTTTGAGCCATTTGGCAAGGACGCTCCGTTCAAGGTTCCTGAAGGTGAGTTGGATGACAAAACCGTCCTTGTTATCCCTGCCGCCGCCGGGTTGGGCGGGACTGGCATTGGTGATACGGTTGAGTTGAAGGATGGGCAGGTTGCTTCATTGGATGTTGATGAAGTAAGCACGGAGGAAATTGTTGCTGCCAAATTACATAATGCTTCTCTCCTTGAGGGAGTTGTTGAGGTAGAACAAGACGATAACGAAGATCATGATGAAGATGTTGGTCTTGAAGATGTGGCGGCATGTTGCTTTGTTATTGAGTCGAGCCTTTCAACGCTGGAACAAACTTTGGACAGAACTACACGTTTGGGTCAGTGTTTTTCAAGGGCCGAACTTCGTCGGCTACGTTTCCTGTGTCAGGAGTTCAACCATGTGATTACTCAGATCAATAAGATTGTGGGATCTGAGACTGAAAAGGACAAGCCTACCATTGACGATGGTAAGAATGGCCTTACTTTGGATCAATTGAAGAACATGCTTTCAAGTCCGGAGTTTGCAGAGCAAGTGAAATCCGCGACAACGAAGGCGTTGGAAAAAGCACGCGGGCGACTTGATTAGCGCTCGGAAATCGGGGCTCTAGAGCCCAAACGTGAGGGACTTATGATGACTAATATCACGAAAGAGGATCTGAACGAGATCGTCGATCGTGCGGTGGCGAAACATGTAACCACAGCGGTTCAATCCCTCGCTGGGTCAACTCCGGAGCCTCAAATTAGCGATGGCCCCGAGAATGTGTTGGCCCGTCGAGGTAGTTTGACCCGTGGCCGGAGTTTCACCATCCCCGAGAAGGACAAGGGCATTGCAGCGGCACGTTTTGTTCGTGCTTTGGCTTTCGGCGGTGGCAGCCTCGACAAGGCCCGTTACTTCGTTGGGAAGATGTACGATGACGAGCTTGGCGATGAGGTCGAAAAGGCATTGATGGCCGGCGACCTGACGGCTGGTGGTGCTTTGGTGCCCCCGGAATACGCTGCGGAGATCATCGAGCTTCTGCGTGCCATGACCGTTGTTCGGGCGGCTGGTGCTCGCACCCTTCCGATGCCGGGTGGTACGTTGACAATCCGCCGGCAGACGGCTGGGTCAACGGCGAGTTACGTGGGTGAGTCGCAAGACATCGATGTTACCGAACCAACCACCGATCTGCTCGTGTTGTCTGCCAAGAAATTGGCAGCGATTGTTCCCATCTCGAACGACCTGCTGAAATTCACCAGTGGGCCATCGGCGGATGAGTTCATTCGTGACGATCTGGTGATGGAGATATCGATCCGTGAGGACTTGGCGTTCCTTCGTGATGATGGGACCGAACACACACCGAAGGGGATGCGGAATTGGGCTGCCGCAGCCAACGTGACGGCAACCAATGGCACCGCATCGGGTGACATCGAGGATGACTTCAAGGATCTGATCAACGACCTCGAGGGCAACAACGTCCGTCTCATCCGCCCGGCGTGGTTCATGCACCCCCGGAGCAAGAACCATCTGAGAAATCTTCGTGACGCCAATGGCAACTTGATTTATCCGGAGATCAGGTCGGCTTCGCCTGTGATTTATGGCTGGCCGGTCTTCGTAACTACCAGCATCCCGGCCAACCTTGGCGCTGGCTCCGACGAGACGGAGATTTACTTCGCCGACATGGTCGACATGCTGATTGGCGAGGTGGCTGGTCTCGAGATCGTTGCCAGCAACGAGGCAAGTTACGTGGAGAACGCTACGGTCCGTTCGGCTTTCTCCCGTGATGAAACCGTCATTCGTGCAATCGAGCAGCATGACTTCGCTGTCCGTCACGATGTGAGCGTGGCCGTGAAGACTGCGGTACTCTGGGGCGCGTAGACCCAACGACTAAATCTGGAGTGGGGTGTTATTTGCCCCACTCCACACTGAAAGGAAACAAGTAAGATGAACACACCAGCGTTGATGAAGAACATTGGTGCCTGGGTCCGCGGCCTCTTCGCCTTTTCCAACCTTACGGTGACTGCGGGAGACGCGGCTGACGGCGTTGCACAAAACGGTGTCAGTATCGACCGCGAGGACTTCACGTCGGTGTTCTTGAGCGGGAAGCTCATGGTGAATGCAAACGTGACAATTGCGTCGTCCGATACTGTCACCCTGAGAGCCCGCTTCGAGGACAGCGCTGACAACGCTGCTTGGGCAGCTTATCAAGCGGAACCGGGTGGCGATCCAGCCGACGTTGTCATGTCGGCGACCGACACGTTTGTCCAGGAGTTTGATGTCAATCTCGCTGGTGCTCGGCGTTACGTCCGCTGTGTGCTGACTGCGACGTTGAGCGAGGCTGATACGGACACCGTCGCGCTCGCCGCTACGTTGGTGGTTGGTGGCAGTGCCGAAGTGCCGATGACCTAACCGCCGGTAGTGGTGCCACCGGCGAGGTGGGGGAATCCCTGTATCCCTCATAGGGTTGGGGCATTGTGATGCTGCTGAAGATTGGTGACGGTGCACGTGGGTGGGTCCTGTTCGATTATGTCGACAGGGTCCACCTGCTCTCTGAGATACACTCAGTTAAGAATCAAAAAGAGTTGGATAAAGTAGCTGTGCCCAATGGTGCAGAAAGGATTGTTTTAGTCCCACTAGAGTTGACTCGTAGATGTAATGGGGAATCATTTGACGTTGGTGTTATTGGTATTATTAGAAAAGGTGTGGAACAGGTGGTGCTTCACACAGATGTTGCGTATTTGTGTGATGATGGTGGTAACACTTTAGAGCGAATAAATGTCAGAAAAGGAAGGTAGGTAAGGTCATGGCTGCGAAGAAAACAGTAGTTCGTTTCTTGACTCGCACTGGTATTTACTCAAAAGGTGAGATTGCTGGGTTTCCACCGCATATTTCTTCGAAATACGTTGAAGGCGGTCGCGCGGTGTTACATGAGGACGGAAAAAGAAAGCCAAAGCGGGTTCGTGAACGAATGATGGAGAGTGACAAAGGAGATTTCGACTACGAGACTCGATGATTAAATATCATGGCCATTAGCATCACCACCGCTGCGGCGGATACATTGTTAACCACAATTGAGTCGGTCAAGACTGAGTTGGGGATAGTTGGGACTGATCAACACCCACACTTGACAGATTTAATCCAACAAGCGTCCGACATGATTGTGCGTTTTTGTAGCCGCACCTTTGCCCAGGAGCGGGTTGTGGAGACTATTGGAGCAACTGGTTTGCCTGATATTCTCCTCACCCGAACTCCCATCGAAACTATGCACAGTGTTTCCTTTGATGGCGGTACTGCCATCACTGATTACACAGTGGAAGATCCTGACGCGGGTATATTGTTCCGTGAAAACGTTTGGACAACCAGTGTCATGGATTTTGGTCATATTCTTCCTCACCCTTCACCATATAAAAGGCCACTTTGGTCGTTTGATTATACAGGGGGTTGGTATCTTCCAAATTGGGCTACCCCAGCTAACCGTAATCTACCTTATGACATTGAACGTGCTTGTCTCGATTTGGTCACCAATATGCATCGTCAAAAAGGTGTTGATCCTGCCATGTCGTCTTATCGTATTGGTGATACCAATATTAAATGGGATAGAAAGGGAGGATTGTTGACAAGCCGAATTGAGTCGGTGTTGCAATTTTATCGTCGAGCAGTGTGAAGTCATGTTGGATTTCCTTACTGCATTTCATAAACAGAAAGCAACTTATTGGGCGAAGGGTGCGTCGGATGGATTCGGTGGGTACACTTTTGTGGCACCCGTGTCATTGGATGTTAGATGGGAGGAAAAGAATGAATTGGTGATAAACGATAAAGGTGAACAGGTTGTTTCACACGCAAGAGTTTTTGTTGACCGAGATTTAGATATGGAAGGTTACTTACTTTTGGGGGCAAGCACAACGGCTGATCCTCGTACTGTTGATGGTACGTATCGGATATTGGAGATTAGAAAAACTCCTGGCCTTGATGGAGTCACTTTTGAAAGAAAGGTGTTTTTGTAATGGTAAGACGTTCTGTCATTGCTGGTGGGGCAACTGGGGGTGGACGGAACAAGAACATAAATTTGTTTTTAACTGATTACAGGAAGTTCCAAGGTGTTCTCGTAGCCGAAATGACTCGAATCCTTCAGCGGGCTGGGGAAATTGTTCTTGACCATACACTACAACATGTACCTAGAGATACTGGTGCCTTGCGTGCGAGTGGTAGGGTGCGTGTGAAAAGCACGGGCAGGGCACGTCGTGCGGCTGAAGTGTCATTTGGTGGTGCTGAAAACCCTGTAAGCCCAACCGTGAATGCGCCTGGTGGCATAGTGGACTACGCGGTGTTTGTTCACGAGGATATGCCCTCAAACCAGGACCGAACCTATCGACAAGGTGGCCCCAAGTTTCTTGACATTGGGGGTCAAGAAGCTGCACCCGAAGTGAATGCTTATATCATTGGTGAATTGAAGAAGATTAAAGTATGAATCCAACATCAGTTGATATAAAGGATTTGTTGGTCACTGGTGCACACGGCACTTTTGCCGCAGCTACCGGTTGGTCTATTCACATAGGACAGGAACCTGATGGCCCGGATACAACAATTACGTTGTATGACACACCAGCCGAGCCAGCTAATCCGAAGTTCCTTTTGGACTTTCCAAGATGGCAGATTAGGGTGCGTGGAACTCCCAATTCATATCCAACAACTTATACCAAAGCTTTGCAAATTAGGGATGCTCTGTTAGGTTTGCCAAGCCAGACGCTTGGTGGTACTGTTTATGTTGGAATTTACTTGGTTAATGATATATTCTTCCTGCAACAGGACAAGCATGATAGGCCAATATTTGTTAGTAACTGGAGAGCGTTCCGACAGCCTAGCTCAGGCGATCACCGGCAATCCTTGTAAGAGGAGTGAAGTGTCATGACGACTGCAAAATCTGTTCAAGTCTCCGATGATGTCGGGGTGACTTGGCACACACTCCCCGGTGGGTCTGGTGAGTGGAACGATGATGCGGATCAAATCGAGGACACCATATTCGGCCAGTCGTTTCAGTCGAATGAGGTCGGTTTGATCACATGGAATGCGAACGCCAATGCCCTCTATAAGGGCTTCGCCGGCTATCAAGCGGTGGTCAAAAAGGTGGGTACGACCACGGTGATGACAACGGAAGCGATGTCAGTGGTATCTGGCTTGACTTACGAGATCGACGACGTGACGAAGGAGGTGTGGGACCGCGCCCTGACCTTGACCATATTTGATAACGCCTCACCTGTCGCGGCGGCGAACATCGAAACAACTGACTTCCTTCTTGGTCGTGTCACGTTCATTCCCGGTTACTCGGTGATTGGTGATATCACCGTGACTGGTAACTACTTCCCAATGATCCAAGTTGCCCGTTCGAGCAGCTTCACGCTGACACAGACGGCGGCAACCATTGACCGGAGTGACTTCCCCACGGTTCAAGCCAATGGTGGTTACCGTGTCTTCAATCCGGGTCTACGGACAGTTGGCCTTGAGCTTGGTGGTTTCTACGATGCGACCAGCGATATGCGGACTATCTTGGAGAATCGTGCTGAAGTTGTCATTGAGATCAATCCGGATGGTAGCGGACTCAGTTTGGCACGTGGTTTCTTCAAGTTGTCATCGCGTGGTCAGTCCGGTGACGTTGGTGCGCTTGAGGAGGAGACCACTACTTGGGTGCTGAATGTCCCGGAGAATACTGACCCAATATTTTCTTGGAAGCATGATGGTGCCACGACGCTTTCACTGTCCATCCAAAAACTTCTGGACGCATTTATCAATGAGACCAAACCGATGATGCGATACTTGCCTGATGGTGAGGATAATTTGGGTCTCGCTGGAACCGTGGTGGTTACTGACATCTCGCTCAGTAGTGGACTTGATGCGATGAACGAATTTACTGCCAATTTCACGGGTGACGGCGCACCAACGTTCGATACCGAGTCGTAGTCTACGCTGCCACATGGCGGCGTATTTAGGTAGGTAGGAAGTCAACCAGCAAGCCAGGAGTGTCTGAAGATGACAGACGTGGAAGCTAAGGATACAGGCATCAAAGGTAAGGTCTCGACTCGTGATGGTGTGCGGGCGGACATATTCAGTGCAAAGAACAAGGCCCGCAAGTCCAAAGTAATTGACTTGTTCGGCTCACCCATTGAAATTCGGCAGCCGACGGTTGGTGAAATCAGCGCATTGGCGAAGCAAGCTTCAGCGGACGAAGGTGCCGTTGGCTTGGCGTTGGCACTCATTGCGTATGCTTACGTTCCGGGCACAAATGAGAAGATTTTTGAGGACACCGACAAAGACGGAATCCTGTCGTTCCCGGCTGATAAGTGGGTGGACGATCTCAACAAAGCCATTGCTGAGATGACCGGGGTTGATTTGGAGGAGGCTAGAAAAAACTTAAGCGAGACGGCTTGACATTTGCCGTTTATGCAATTGCCGATCGCCTTCATAAATTCCCGGATGAGGTAGCTGATCGATTCACCTCGAGTGATGTTGCGATGTTCATGGCTTACATGCAAATGGTCACTCCAAAAGATAAACCATCACGAGCTTCGTCGGCTCCAAAAGCGCGGCGTGTTGGTCACGCTCCAAGAGCCATAAAGCCACGAGTACGTAAAAAATAGGCAGTAGAAAGAATGCCTACACTTCGTGAACTAAGTTTTGCCATTGAAGCAAACACGGCTGGCTTGGAAAAGGCCATCCCGGTATTAAATAAGCTTTCTGGGCGTATGGAAGTTTTGGCGACTTCAATTCAGAAAGTTGCTAAGGGTTTTGAGACACAATCGAAGCGAGCAGTACAGGCAGCCAATGCCACGGGTGCGGCTCACGCATCGGCGTCCGATAAGATAAAGGCGGCGTTGGCGAAGCAAAACAATCAGGTTGAGAAAGCCCGTGACAAACTCACGGAGATGAACAAGAAGCTTAAGGAACTTGGCCGTGAAGCTGGCCCGTTGGTGGGTCGTAATGTCCAGGTTTTCAATCGGCTTGAGAAATCAATTAGAAAGGGTGCTGCAAGTACATCTGAATTTGCTACACGTATGTCTAATTTTGACACGCAATTAATTCGTGCCAACCGTTCGTTACAGGGGCTTAGTGGTGGTCAGCGGGGCTTGACGACAAGCACCAAGGGCTCTGAAGCAGCTTTGTTGCGTCAGGTAAATACCATTGAGAAAAACCGTGAACGTTATCTCGATCTATTGGCCGCTTTGGAAAAAACTAAATCTTCGAAACAACGGATAGATGAACTGAAGAAAGCCTTTATTGATCTTGAAAAGAAAATGAAAGGTGGGGCACTATCAACAAAGGACTTTGGTAAAGCTCAGAATAAATTTAATGCACAGCTTGGCAAAGTGCGGCGTTCTTCGAACATAACGTCGCCTGAATTACAGGCTGTTGCTAATAAGATGACGGACTTGAGCAAGTCCGTCCAGGTGGCATTAGGGCCGTTGTCCGGCGTTGCCGCTCGCCTCACTGCATTTACCGCTTTGGCAAATCGGAACTCAATCGCTGTTGCTGGGGTGATTGCTGGTATCATTGCTTTTGGTGTCAGTTTGGTGAAGGCGATAAGCATTGGTGCAGACTATGAGAAGCAATTACTCCGCCTTGATTCTGTACTTAGTGCCACAGGTCATCGTGCTGGTTTGACGGCTACTGAGATAAACGCATTAGCAAAAGAGATTGGTGAGATAACTCTCACCACACAATCGGCTGCTAGAAGTGCAGCAACTACTTTCCTCACACTTCGAAACGCTTCTAAGGAGATAGCGAGAGAAGCGTTGTTGGCGGCTCAAGGTATGGCACTTATTGGTCGTGGTGATATTCAATCCCAAATGCGTCGGCTGGCTCGGGTTCTTGAGGATCCAATAAACAATTTGAAATCACTTAGTGAGTCGGCAATCTTCTTTGATGCTACACAAGAAAGATTGATTAGGAACTTACAAGAGAGTGGTGATCTCCTTGGAGCCCAGAAAGTTGTCCTTGAACGGCTTAAACCTGTCATGGAAGCGGCAACCGGTGAAGCTAAAGGACTGTCCGGTGCATGGGATACATTTAAGGAAACATTGACGTCGTTTGCACAAGACGCGGCGGTGAGTGGAGGGTCTGTTAAGGTTTTGACATCTATTGTCACTGACTTGACCCAGAGATTAAAAGATATTAATTCAGGCACGGATGTGGCAATCAATTTGGGAACTTCTTATAGATTAGTTATTGATGGGCTGGCAAAGATTATCAGTTTCTTGGTTAACAATATGAAAGTCTTGATATCAGTAATCGGGGTGTTTGTAGGATTACGCATAGTCATAGCTCTTATTACTATGGCTACAAAGTTTAAGATTTTGGGT
>SDBT01014959.1_pt1 | contig 12345 bp, 15 predicted proteins | sample 2277101 | NCBI WGS metagenome assembly SDBT01 (sample SAMN10404973, study PRJNA504765) | marine sediment metagenome | isolation source: marine sediment core GS10_PC15, 103 cmbsf | place: Arctic Ocean: Southern Knipovich Ridge | collected 2010
GAATGACTAGTGCCTAAGCGAGGCTTTCTAGGGTTTTCATTCCCGGTTCTGGTTGGGATTCTGCTTGTCATCCTTATACTCTTTTTAGTTAGCCTGCTTAGTGGTGCTCTGGGTAAAAGCTTTCTTGGTGATATTGGGCTACCTGGCTGGCTTAGTATTCCCCAACCAGAGCCTAAGCTCCCGGCTGAGGTTGTCTTCCACCTGCTTGGCTTCCCGATAACCAATAGTATTATTACCGCTTGGCTCAGCATTGTCGTCCTGGTCGGGATTTCTTACGCCGTTACTCGGCGGCTGAAGCTGATACCAACCAGACTGCAGAGCCTGTTGGAATCTGCCCTCGGCTGGCTGCTAAACTTTTGTCAGGAGGTTGCCGGCGAGGAGAATGGGCGCCGCTTCTTCCCGATAATCGCTACTATCTTTCTCTTTGTGATAACCAACGCCTGGCTGAGTCTACTTCCTGGCTTTGGCTCAATACTTATTACCAACGCCGAAGGTGAAACAGTCCATTTACTTAGGGGTGCCAATACTGATATTAATATGCCTTTGGCTCTGGCGCTGATATCTTTCGTCTTTGTTGAGTACTGGGGTATAAGGTCGCTTGGTGGTCTTCGTTACCTGAGGAAGTTTGTTAATGTAGGCCAGTTTTTTAGAAGTCTGGGGCAGTTAGCTAGAGGGAAACTCCGAGCTGGGCTTAGCGGGCTATTCACCGGAATCATTGATATTTTTGTTGGTGTTTTGGAAACAATGAGTGAGCTGATACGCATCGTCAGCTTTACCTTCCGTCTTTTTGGCAATATGACGGCCGGTGAAATATTATTGCTAATAGTAGCTTTCCTTGTCCCCTGGGTGCTCGCCCTACCCTTTTATGGGCTTGAGCTACTGGTTGGCTTTGTTCAAGCCCTTATCTTTGGTGGACTAACCTTGGTATTTGCTACCCTTGCGGTTACTCATCATGAGGCAGAGACAGCTTAAAGAAGGTCGTTTTCGACAAAATTTATGACAAGGAGGATAGAGGATGGAAACAGAAGCAATAAGAATGCTGGCGGCGGGATTGGCTATGGGCTTGGGTGCCATAGGACCGGGGATAGGAATCGGGATTTTAGGCTACGGGGCTATGCAGGCGCTCGGGCGTAACCCTGAGGCGAGAGGCCCAATAATGACCAATATGATACTGGCTATCGCCTTCGCTGAGGCTATTGGTATTTATGCTTTAATTGTGGCGATTTTAATCGCCGGTAAAATACTTGGCTAAGTGCGTCAACACTTTTGGTCTAATCTAATGTGTTCCAGAGCTTGCATAGAAAAGAAAAGGAGTGTGGGATTATGGAAGAAGACGGGATTCCAACTATAGCTCTTATTATGGCTTCGACCGCAATAATCATCGGGATAGTTGTCGCCTTTTCAGTTATTACTTGGGTATTCTTGCTAGCGTAGCCCTGGTGTCCTGAGGCTTAATTTAGCTCTTATTATAGTCGTAGTCTATCTGGAGGAGTTACTGTGGAAGGACTGGGAATTAGTTTACCAACACTGTTAGCCCAAATTATAAATTTTGCCATCCTGCTGGGTCTTATGTATCTGGTTGCCTATAAGCCAATTATGAGAATGCTTGACGAGCGCTCCAGAAAGGTCAGGGAGAGCATGGAGCAAACCGAACTCATCAAGCAGCAAGCCGAGCGGGCTGAGGAAGAGGTTAAAAAACAGATTGAAGCGGCTGGTAAAGAGGGGATGGTAATAATAGCCCGGGCAATGCATACTGGCGAAGAGGTTAGGCAAAAGACGCAGCAAGAAGCCAAGCAAGACGCCGAATCCCTTATTGCTCGGGCACGTGGGGAGATTCAGCGAGAGCGGGACGAGGCTATTGACGAGCTACGTAAGGAGGTTGCTGATTTAACTATCCTGGCCGCTGGCAAGGTCATTGACCAGACACTAGATGAACAAGCTCATCGCCGGCTTATTGATAAGATACTGAAAGAGAGCACGACCCTGAAAAAGGGTTAGTCAGCTGAATTCTGGGGAGATAGTGGTAAGAAGAGTTTATGCCAAGCGTTATTCACAGGCAGTGTTTGAGATGGCGCTGGAGACAAAAGAACTGGATAGATGGCAATCTGACCTGAGAAGGATAGCCAGCCTGGCCGAGGATGCCACCCTTATTGCCTTTCTGGAAAGCCCCAAAATACATTTTGATGATAAAACCAGACTGCTATCAGAACGGCTAGATGGTATAAATCCTCTAGCTCTAAATCTAGCTTATTTGCTAGTAGCTAGAGGCAGGTTGAGTATGATTGGTGATATTGCCGATGAGTATCAGCAACTGCTGGATAGCTACCGTGGTATAGAGCCGGCCGAGGTTATTACGGCTATTCCCCTTGGCAAGGAGGATAAGCTAAAGTTAGCCGAGCATCTCAGTGCTGTAGTCGGCAAGAAGGTGGTGCTCAAGACTGAGGTAGATTCTAGATTAATCGGTGGTCTTATAGCCAGAATTGGTGGTAAGTTACTTGATGGCAGCACCTGCAGCAAGCTAGAGGCTTTAAAAAAGGAGTTGGCTGGAGCCGGGAGGTAATCAAAATCTAGTCCCTCCCATTTTGAGGAAGGGAAAGGAGGTGGTTTAAGTGACCGCCAGAGGGCAAGATATTGTTTCGGTTATCAAGCAGCAGATTGAGCAGTTTGGCCTGGCATTGACCATGGTGGATGTGGGCACGGTGACAGGGGTGGGTGATGGCATTGCCCAGATTCACGGGTTAGCCGCCGCTAAGTACAATGAGCTGCTTGAGTTCCCCAATGAGATTATGGGGATTGCCATGAACCTGGAGGAGGATAGTGTGGCGGCCATTATCCTTGGTGACTACACCAAGATTAAAGAAGGTGATGAGGTGCGGTGCACCGGTCGGATTGCTGAAGTGCCGGTGGGTGAAGCCCTTATCGGTCGGGTAGTTGATTCTTTAGGTCGACCCCTAGATGGCAGAGGCGCCATTAAGACTGATAAGACTCGACCTGTGGAGAGGGTTGCCCCCAATGTTACTCTGCGTAAGTCAGTAGATACCCCGGTGCAAACCGGCATTAAGGCCATAGATAGCATGATTCCTCTAGGTAGGGGACAGAGAGAGCTTATCATCGGTGACCGCTCAACGGGGAAAACAGTTATTGCCCTTGATACCATTATTAATCAAAAGGGTGGTGATTTAATCTGTATCTATGTTGCCATTGGCCAGAAGGTGTCTAATGTGGCACGAGTGGTTAGCACTTTAGAGTCTTATGGAGCTATGAAGCATACTATTGTCGTTGCCGCCAATGCCTCTGATTCGGTTGCCCTACAATATCTGGCTCCTTATGCTGGCTGCGCTATGGGCGAGGAGTTTATGGAGCAGGGAAGGGATGTTCTGGTTGTCTATGATGACCTTTCTAAGCATGCTTGGGCTTATCGGCAGCTTTCACTGCTGCTGCGCCGTCCCCCGGGACGGGAGGCTTATCCGGGTGATGTTTTCTATTTGCATAGTCGCTTACTGGAGAGAGCCGCCAAGTATGCGCCGGAATATGGCGGTGGCTCGCTTACGGCGCTGCCGATTATTGAAACCCAGGCTGGTGATGTGGCGGCCTATATTCCGACTAATGTTATCTCGATTACTGACGGTCAGATTTATCTGGAAACCGACCTGTTTAATGCTGGGATCAGGCCAGCATTAAATGTTGGGCTATCAGTGTCTCGGGTGGGGAGTGCTGCCCAAACCAAAGCCATGAAGCAGGTAGCCGGTAAACTTAGACTGGAGCTGGCTCAATACCGAGAGCTAGCCGCCTTTGCTCAATTTGGCACCTCTGAGCTGGATAAGGCGACCAGGGCTCGGCTTGACCGTGGTCAGCGAATAACTGAAATCTTGAAGCAACCTCAGTACACCCCCGTACCACTGGAAAAGCAGGTTATGATTCTTTACGCAGCTATTAATGGCTACATTGACTATATACCTTTAGATAAAGTTATTGCCTTTGAGACCAATTTCCATCGGTTTATGGAAGCTAATCACCCGGAAATAGGTGAAAGCATTGCTAAAGAAAAGGAGATTACGGCTAAGACCGAAGAGGCTTTGAAGGCAGCTATTCTAGAATTTATACAGGGTCATTATTTGGAGGAGGTCAAGGATTGGCCAATATTCGCTTAATTCGTCGTCGCACACGCGGTATTCAGGGTATAGTTAAGATTACCCGGGCAATGGAGATGATTGCCACCTCCAAGATGAGGCGGGCGCAGGAGCGTGGTCTCGCCGGGCGACCCTATTCGGAAAAGATTCGTCAGGTGCTGGCCGACCTGGCGGCTCTGCCCCAGACGGGTGACCTGCTGCACCCCTTACTGCAGCGCCGACCGGTAACTAAAATCGCCATAGTGCATATCACCCCTGACCGTGGTCTGTGTGGCGGGCTTAATGCTAATATCAATCGGAAAACAGCCAGCTTTATATTGCAGCAAAGTATACCGGTTACCCTTATTGCGGTTGGTCGGAAGGGGTTGGATTTTATGAGGCGATATGGTCGTGATATTCTTGCTGAGTTTACTGGTCTCGGTGACCGACCCAGCTTGCTGGATACGCTACCCATATCCCGTATTATTATTGATGATTACACTAATGGCATTATTGACCTGGTCTATTTAGTTTATGCTCAATTTGTTTCCACAATGCTCCAGAGACCGGTTTTGCAGCAGATACTGCCTATTGAGCCGGCAGCTATACCTGGAGCGCAGAATGTAGACTATATATATGAGCCAAGTCCTGAAGTAGTGTTAGGTGGGCTTTTACCACGTTTTGTTGAGATGCAAATTTATCATGCTATTCTGGAATCTATTGCCAGCGAGCAGTCGGCTAGAATGGTGGCGATGCGGAATGCCACTGAAAATGCTAACGAGCTTATTGGGGAACTAACCCTGGTGTATAATAAAGCACGCCAGGAGTCAATTACTAAGGAACTTCTTGACATTACTGGCGGCGCTGAAGCTCTGGCTTAGGTAGAGGAGGTTATTATGGCAAAAGGCAAAGTAGTTCAGGTGATAGGGACGGTAGTTGATATCGAATTTCCCCCTGATGAATTACCAGCGCTTTACAATGCCATCGAGATTACCACTGATAGTGGCAAGCTTGTGCTTGAAGTCCAAGGCCACATTGGCAATAACTGGGTCAGGTGCCTGGCGCTATCACCCACTGAGGGGCTTGAGCGGGGTGCTGAGGCTATAGATACCGGAGCCGCACTTACGGTACCGGTAGGCAAAGTCACTCTGGGACGATTGTTTAATGTCTTGGGTGAGCCGTTGGATGGCCTTGGTCCGGTGGAAGCTACGGAGCACCGGGTCATCCACCGCCCCCCACCCTCACTTGAGGAACAGGAGACCACTACCGAGATGCTGGAGACAGGGCTTAAAGTCATTGACCTGATTACCCCCTTTACCAAGGGCGGTAAGGTGGGTGCCTATGGTGGTGCTGGGGTGGGCAAAACGGTTATCATTATGGAGCTTATTCGCAATATTGCCACTGAGCATGGGGGCACTTCGGTTTTCGCCGGTATTGGCGAAAGGTCTCGTGAGGGCAATGACCTGTGGAATGAAATGAAGACTTCGGGTGTGATTGATAAGACAGTAATGGTCTTTGGTCAGATGAATGAACCACCTGGGGTTCGCCTGCGGGTGGGGCTTACTGGACTGACGATGGCGGAGTACTTCCGTGACATAGAGGGTCAGGATGTTTTGCTGTTTATTGACAATATCTATCGCTATACCCTGGCCGGTATGGAGGTATCAGCTTTGTTGGGTCGCATGCCCTCAGCGGTGGGCTATCAGCCTACTCTAGCTACTGAGATTGGTGATTTGGAGGAGAGGATTACCTCGACCAAGCGAGGCTCAATTACTTCTTTCCAGGCTATCTATGTTCCGGCTGATGATTACACTGACCCCGGGGTAGCCACTACCTTTGGTCATCTTGATGCGGTTATTGCCTTAGAGAGGTCTATTGCTGAACAGGGTTTGTACCCGGCAGTTGACCCGCTAACCTCAACCTCTCGCATCCTCGACCCCAATATTATTGGTGAAGAGCATTATCAGGTTGCCCGTGAAGTCCAGCGGGTGCTGCAGCGTTACAAGGACCTTCAGGACATAATTGCCATACTGGGCATTGAGGAGCTTAGTGAGGAGGACAAGCTTGCGGTAGCTCGTGCCCGCAAGATACAGAGGTTCCTATCACAACCGATGTTTGTTACTGAAGTTTTTACCGACAGGAAAGGTAAATATGTGCCTATAGAGGGAACAGTGCGCGGCTTTAAGGAGATTCTGGAAGGAAAATACGATGTCCTGCCAGAGCAAGCCTTTTATATGGTGGGGACTATAGACGAGGCAGTAGAAGAGGCGAAGAGACTGGGAGTAGAGGTGTAAAATGTCCAGCCTAAGGGCTGATACTGTTACCGCGGGGTCAATGGTAGGGAAGGTGAAGACAGTGGAAGTAGAGATATTCAAATGTCGAAAATGAAACTTGATATTGTTACTGCAGAACGGGTGGTTTATTCCGACGAGGTAGATGTGGTGGTTGCCCCAGGTATTGAGGGTCAACTGGGAATTTTGCCACATCATGCCCCTTTGATGACTACGCTGCAGCCTGGGGAATTACGGGTAAGGAAGGGTAGTGAGGAGTTTTCCCTGGTTATCTCTGGGGGCTTCCTTGAGGTGCGACCCGACCGGACGATAATCCTGGCTGATGCTGCGGAAAGGGCGGAGGAAATTGATATTGCTCGGGCTGAGGAGGCAAAGCGTCGGGCTGAAGAACAGTTGCGTGAGCGCCACGCTCCTGGTGTGGATGCGGCTCAGGCTGAGGCATCACTACGCCGCGCCTTGGTTCGCCTCAGGGTTGCGGAGATGAGGCGGAAAAGAAAACTGTGAGCTTAAACCCCGGTTAAGTTAATTAGCTGCCTTTTGATTTAAGCTCAGTAATGCCTGAATGGCTTTAGCTATACTTGTCAAGGTTCCGCTGGGGTTCTGCCCCCACCATCTTCCCTGACTAAACAACTCTCTACTGTGGGTTGTTTCTAGGTAATCTCCAGGGTAGCTCTGGTACCGGCTTTGGCTGCTTTCACACGAATCAAGGTGCGCATAGCCTCTGCTATTCGACCCTGCTTACCAATAACTCTCCCCTTATCCTCATCGGCAACCTGCAGCTTGAGCATTACGCCCTGCTCATCAGTTTCCTCAGTAACTACCACCTCATCGGGTAAATTGACAATTGATTTGGCGATGTACTCTACTAGTGCTTTCATGTTTGTTTCTTCCGTGTTTGGTTCTTCTGTCCTTGTTTCTTCTGTGTTTGGTTCTGTCGCGTTTGTTTCGTTCATGTCTTCTCCTTGAGTGTTTTGAACTTCTCCATAATTCCTACTTTTGACAGTAGTCTGGCAGCAGTCACTGTTGGCTGAGCCCCTTGCCTCAACCAGGTCAGTGCTTTTTCTTCGTCAATAACTACAGTTTCGGGGTCGGTTAGAGGATTAAAGTGTCCAATGATGCTAATGAATGCCCCGTCACGGGGAGCTCGGGAATCGGCTACGACCACTCGATAACTCGGCTTTTTCTTGGCGCCTACCCGTCGTAATCTAATCTTTACCATTTTTACCTAGCTTTCTTTATAGTCTATTATGCCCTATGTCTGTGTGGTTGTCAATGGCGGCTAAATAATAATGGTTTATCAACCTCACCCCCTTTATCCCCCTCTCCTTACCAGGGAGAGGGGGATAAGTTATAAAAGAGAGGCGAAGCCCCTCTCTTACCTACATTCCCCCTTCCCTTATCAAGGGAAGGGGGTCAGGGGGATGGGTTGTCAAACAGTATCGTTAAAAAAATAGTTGTCAGCAGATTATATTGTGGCTATAATCATGGTGTGAAGGTGGAGAGATTACACAGTTGGCAAGTAAGCACTGCCGAGGCTCTGGATATACAGCGGAGGCTGGCAGAGCAGGTGTCTAGAAGTAGTGAGGTCACCACTCCCTACTTTATAGCTGGTGTGGATATATCAGCCGGAAATGCCCAGGGAATAGCTACCGGTGTGGTAGTTCTCCTGGAGTATCCTGAACTTAGACTGGTAGAAACAAAAGTAGTTCAAGGGAGGTTTAATTTTCCTTATGTTCCCGGTCTCTTATCATTTAGGGAGTCGCCGCTAACGCTGGCTGCCTGTCAAAAACTTACGGTTACCCCTGACCTTATACTAGTTGATGGTCAAGGGATTGCCCATCCCCGGCGACTGGGGCTTGCCTCTCACTTAGGACTTTTCCTTAATACGCCAACAATTGGTTGTGCTAAATCATTGCTATGTGGTCAGCATGAGGCGCCCGGAGTTGAGCCGGGTAGCTATGCTGAAGTGGTGGACCGGGGTGAGACTATAGGGGTAGCTCTGCGAACCAGGCTCGGGGTAAAGCCGGTTTATGTTTCTATCGGGCATAAGGTTGACCTGGAGACGGCTATTTACTGGGTGATGAACTGCTGCCGTGGTTATCGCTTACCGGAGCCTACACGGCTGGCTCATCTGGCGGCGGGAGGTAATCTGAAACCAGAAGACACTCTGGCACCCCAGGTTAGCCATCAGGGAGGGCTCTTTGAATAGAATAATTAGGTGGAATAAATGCAGGAGCTAGCGGACAAATTAAAGGATTTACAGGCTAGAGTAGCTATGGCGCTGGTGCATCTTTGACATTGCGGCCAAGGAAAAGGAAATTGCCCAGCTAGAGGAACAGTCAGCCCAGCCCGATTTATGGTCAGACCGGGTTACGGCACAGAATATTATGCGCCAGTTGGCTGAACAGAAGCGAGAGGTTGAGAGGTGGCGGGGACTGGAGAAAAAGGTAGCTGAAATAGTTGAATTACTTCCCCTGGCAGAAGAGGATGCGTCGATTAAAGATGAGCTTCAGTCTGAGATAGAGAAGGTGGCTTCCCGCCTTGATGAGCTGGAACTGGAGATGGCTTTTAGCAGTGAGTATGATGCCCGGAGTGCTATTCTGGCTATTCATGCCGGAGCTGGGGGCACCGAATCCCAGGATTGGGCGGAAATGTTACTAAGAATGTACCTCCGCTGGGCGGAGCGTCATGGTTATCAGGCTGATATATTAGACAGTTCCCCCGGGGAGGAGGCCGGGATAAAGAGCGCCGTTATCGGTGTGAAGGGTGATTATGCTTGTGGCTACCTAAAATCAGAGCACGGTGTCCATCGGTTGGTTCGCCTCTCTCCCTTTAATGCTGACCATGCTCGGCATACCTCCTTTGCCCTGGTAGAGGTTATGCCTGAAGCCGAAGCCGATGTTGATGTGAAGATAGAGCCTGATGATTTGAAGGTTGATACATTTAGGTCAAGTGGACCGGGGGGACAGCACATGCAGAAGACAAGCAGTGCTGTTAGACTGACTCACCGGCCAACGGGACTGGTGGTTGCTTCTCAGAGTGAGCGTTCCCAGCACCAGAACAAGGAAATTGCCCTAAGGATACTTCAAGCTCGACTGCTGGAGTTAGAGTTGGCGAAGAGAGCTGAAGAGAGAGCCAGGCTTAAAGGGAAGCATATAGAGGCTGGCTGGGGTAACCAGATTAGAAGTTATGTCCTTCATCCCTATAAGATGGTAAAGGACCACCGGACTGATTATCAGACCAGTGATACCGATGCGATGTTAGATGGTGATTTGGATGGCTTTATCACTGCCTATCTTCGGTCCGGTCTGGGGTGAAAGAATGATTAAGAAAGTCAGTATATTAGCCTTACTCATTTGTTTATTTCTGGTGGCACTAAGCCCGAACTTGGTGCAAGCTCAGGGTGGGCTGACCATATTGGATAGCTCGGCTCAGCTAGAGTTTCCGTCTAAGCTCACCTTTGGCTTATCAGCCCAGAGTGATGTTAATATTACTGATATTCGTCTCCACTACACAGTTGACCAGATGAGCTATGCCCAGGTGACCAGTGAAGTCTATATTGAATTTGTGCCCGCCACCACGGTTGATGCTAGCTGGACCTGGGATATGAGGAGAACGGGTGGGCTACCCCCTGGGGCTGGTGTGGCGTATTGGTGGACGGTAGAGGATGACAGGGGTAACCAGACTAAAACGGCTCCAGTTCGGGTTCAATTTGATGACACTCGTTATCCCTGGGGCAGTTTAACCGAGGGTGAGGTAACTATATACTGGTATCGGGGAGATGAGTCCTTTGTCCGGGAGCTAATGGCAACGGCGCAAGAGGCACTGGCCCGGTTGGCTGAGGATACTGGCGCCTATCTAGAGGAACCAATTGGGGCATATATCTATGCTAACGCCCAGGATTTACAGGGGTCGATGATTTATCCTCAGGAATGGACGGGAGGAGCTGCCTTTACCAGACATGGTATTATAGCTATTGGTATCGCGCCAAATAGGCTTGACTGGGGGAAGAGAGCCATGACCCATGAGTTGACCCACTTAGTCATCCACCAGATGACATTCAATCCATACAATGACCTGCCTACCTGGCTTGATGAGGGTCTAGCCATGTATGCTGAAGGGGTGCTGGGTTCAGAATATACCACTTTTCTCAGTAGGGCAATAGATAAAGGTAGTCTTATCTCAGTGCGTAGCCTATCAAGCCCTTTTTCGGCCTATGCCGAAGAATCCATCCTTGCCTACGCTCAGAGCTATAGTCTGGTTGAATTCCTGATAAGTAATTATGGCCGGGATAAGATGCTTAAGCTACTCAATACCTTTAAGCAGGGTAGTGGCTACGATAGAGCCCTGGAAAAGGTATATGGCTTTGATATGGATAGTCTTAATACTCGGTGGCGAAATTATGTTACTAAGCAATACCAGTCGACGGTTGCTAACAGGGTGATGCCGGCAGAACTAATTGGGACAGTAACCGTACTGGATACGGGGTTTTTTTCTGGGGCTGGTCTGGTTATTAGATAGGCAATTCGGAGGTGAAGCTGCTGATTGCAGTCTCTTTTACTGCCAGCAACTCAATTGCTATTTGCACTGACCGACCAAAAGATAGGAGGAAGTATGATCAAAATAACTCCTTCTGAGATTACCCCGGAGTACCTGTATATGTCCAGGCGCAAATTCATGGTAGGTATTGGCGCCCTAGTTGCAAGTATTCTATTTTTCGGTGCTTGCAGAGGGCCGGGTTCTCCGCCGCCCCCGGCAGGTACAACCGCCGATGATTTGGAGGACGAACTGACGCCCTACAGCGATGTCATTAATTATAACAACTATTACGAGTTCACTACCAGTAAAGAAGGAGTTGCGCGCCTTTCGCAAGATTTGAGGGTATCGCCCTGGACGGTAGAGGTTGGGGGGCTGGTCAACAAGCCGCAGACCTTTACTATGGATGACCTGCTGCGAAAGTTTACCCAGGAAGAGCGGATTTACCGCCTGCGCTGCGTAGAAGCCTGGTCAATGGTCATCCCGTGGCTGGGATTTCCTCTGGTAGAACTGTTGAAAGAGGTGGAGCCAACATCAAAGGCGAGGTATGTGCGCTTTGAAACGCTCTATAACCCGGAACAGATGCCTGGTCAGAGGAGCAAAATTTTAGACTGGCCATATGTTGAGGGCCTGCGCTTGGATGAGGCTACGCACAACCTCACGATGCTAGCTACCGGTATTTACGGCAAGCCTCTCCTGCCGCAGAGTGGCGCGCCGATCCGTCTGGTTGTGCCCTGGAAATACGGTTTCAAGAATATCAAGTCAATCGTGAAACTCGACCTGGTGGAAGAAATGCCAATTTCTGCGTGGATGGCAGCCGCCTCCCACGAATACGGCTTCTATGCTAATGTGAATCCCGACGTACCTCATCCGCGCTGGTCGCAGTCCAGTGAGCGCCGTATTGGCGAACTCGGCCGCCGCAGGACACTGCTGTTCAACGGGTATGAGGAAGAAGTTGCGTACCTTTACGAAGGCATGGACCTGAGAAAATTCTTTTAATGCGTAAACTTAAGATACCCTGGTTGCAGATTCTGACCCATATCGCGGCATTGCTACCGCTGGCGATACTCGCTTGGGACTTTACGCAAGACCAGTTGACTGCCAATCCGATACAGGAAATTACGCTCCGAACTGGTACCTATAGCTTGGTCCTGTTGGTACTTTCCTTGGCTTGTACGCCAGTTGGTACCGTGTTCGGACTTAAGTGGGTGTTGCCTTTGCGTCGGACACTGGGGCTTTACGGGCTTATGTACGCCAGCCTGCATTTCCTGAACTTTATCGGGCTAGATTACGGTTTTGACTTCAATTTGCTCCGAGAGGATGTTTTCGGGAAAGGCTATATATGGGTGGGTTTTGTGGCTTTGCTGGTCCTACTGCCTGTGGCTGTAACTTCCACCAAGGGATGGGTG
>SDBT01014960.1_pt1 | contig 12345 bp, 13 predicted proteins | sample 2277101 | NCBI WGS metagenome assembly SDBT01 (sample SAMN10404973, study PRJNA504765) | marine sediment metagenome | isolation source: marine sediment core GS10_PC15, 103 cmbsf | place: Arctic Ocean: Southern Knipovich Ridge | collected 2010
AATATTATACACAACAACCTTGAAACTACAATCCATTTTTGCATACTATAAACACAAGTAACAACGCAAAGGGGGAATCATGTGGATCTTTTCATTATTTATTATGTGCGCCACCATAATAACTCAGATGTGCAGTGCGCAAGAACCAACTCTGCCGTTGCGTGGTATTTCTTTTTTTAGTCCAAGAGCACAAAGCACAAATGCTGCGCGAGAAATTGCCGGCGTACATCCACATCAAGATAAATACGACATGGATAAAACATATGGATATTGTGCATTCACTACTGCATATAATCAGTCAGTACGACCAAATAGAATTGCCGAAGCACTTTTTGGCACTGACACACTATCTATTTCTGGTAGTTTGGTCACCAACAGAAATGAACTTGATATTTTAGCAGACTTTTTTGGCTTATCGACCACTTTTAATAGTTGCGTTGAATTAATACCACGCATCCAAAGTGCGCTGGTAATTTTTGATTCATATCTTGGATTAGATTCTGTTGCAAAAGGATTATTTCTTGAACTGCACATTCCGGTCGGGTGGACAAATTGGAAAATGGAATTACGCGAAAACGTGGTAAATAATGGAGAAGAAATACCATTTCCTGCACGATATATGAATATTAATGCACTCACCGCACCAATTACACAATTTAAAGATGCATTCAGCGGGGATGTACGTTTTGGACAGATGCAAGATCCACTTAAATTTGGCAAAATAGATAATTGTGGACAATCAAAAGGCGGCATTGCCGATGTACATTTTGCACTGGGCTGGAATTTTATACTGCGCGAAAATGGTCATGTTGGATTAAGTTTTCGCGTTGCAGCACCGACCGGTTCACGGCCAAAAAGCGAATTCTTTTTTGAGCCAATTATTGGCAACGGTAAACATTGGGAATTCGGCCTTGGTTTTAATGGCAGAGTCGTGGTATGGGAAAAGGACGGCAATCAACAACTCGCATTTCATGCAATCACACATGTAATGCATTTATTTAAAGCACGACAAAAACGTTCATTTGATTTAAAAAATAACGGTTTTTTCAGTCGCTATATGTTAGCAAAACTATTTGATGAAAACGGTAATTATACCGGAAACTTAACACCGGTTATTAATCACACCACATTATCATGTGATGTTGATATTGATATACAAGCTGATATCGTATTTATGTTTGGATACACCTATAATGAACTGGTTTTTGACATCGGCTATAATGGCTGGATTCGCAGTAAAGAAAATATTTGTCTAAAAGAGTGCGTACCAAAAAGACGTTTGGGACTTAAAGGTATCCAAAATGTCATAACTGGTGGGAATGAATTAAGTAATGCGACACAAAGTAATGCAACTATTTTGGGCAACCCATTTGACCAACAGGGCATGTTGGTGGATCTTAATTCACCAATGTTTATTTCAACCGACGATATTTGTGAAAAATCTGCCGCATCACCACGATTAGTCACCCATAAAGTTTTTACCCATATCGGTTATGCTTGGATCGAAAAACCAGAAATACCATTTATTGGCGTCGGAGCAGAGATAGAATTTGAAGGAATTAATACACGCAATACCAAAAAACCAGAACGTAATACTTTAGCGCAGTGGGGCATTTGGTTTAAAACCGGCGTTGCTTTTTAATTATTTACTGCGTAATGAATGGACATAATCGACAACGTCTTGTGCATCTTTAAGTTGCTCAGCTTTTTCGTCATCAATTTCAATACTAAACTGGTCCTCAAGCTTCAGAATAATTTCAACCATATCAAGCGAATCTGCACCAAGATCTTGCAATGTAGCGTGCGCAGTTACAGCATCTTTTTTTACATCCAATTTTTCAGCAATAATAGTGGTTACTTTATCAAACGTATCCTGTCTTTCAAACATAGCCATAATATCTCCGGACATTTAGCTCATTATTTTATGTAATGCATCAATATCGGCACGCTTATTAATAGCAATAGTTTTTTTATCCGGATACATCTGTTTTACCATTGCACTCAGTTTTGTTCCTGGTCCAACTTCAACAACAAGATCGTATGCATCAAGTGACGCAATAACACGAACCCACTTAACTGCTGTATTAATATGTTGCACAATATGCTTTTTAATTTCACTGCCTTTTTTGATTAAATGACCGTCCATGCAATTTAATAACGGCACATTTAAATCGTTAAAATCAACTTTTTCTAAATATATCTTAAATTGTCCAACAACACTATCCATAATTGGTGAATGTACACAAACTTCCACGCCCACACCATCAATATTTATTTGTGCTTGCATGTGCAACGCATCGTGCACTCGTTTAACTGCTGGCGCGTGTCCTGCAATAATATTGTCTTGCAATGTATTATATAATGCAATAGTTACCAATTCTTTTTCATTACTCATTTTCTCGCAGAGTTTTTCTAACTCATCAGCTGACATACCACGTACACGCACAATATTAATTGCAACATGTTCGAGCATTTCTTGGTAAAAATTACAAAATTTTGTCAGTAAGTATAACCCGTCAGGAAAACTCATACCCCCCGCTGCAAATAACGCACTATATTCTCCATTATTATATCCAGCAACCACAGCCGGTTTTATTTCTTCCTGCTTTAACAGCGCATGTAACGCACCACTCACCAAAAAAATTGCTGAATACGCATTGCCCATTTTTGCTAGTTCAACATCCGATGAAGCAAAACAGAGTTTTACAAAATTAATATTTAAACAATTCGATGCTTCTTCAAAATATTCTTGTACTATGCGATTTTCATCATATAATTCTTTTGCCATGCCAACAAACTGACTTGTATAGCCAGGAAATAATAATGCTATCTTCATATACTCCTCTTTTTTTCTATGCAATAGTATCGTGTAATGTTTTAATGCGCCGCAAACTTTCTTTTTTACCAAGGATTGTAAGTAATGCAAAAACTCCCGGCCCTGAATCGTGGCCAATTAATGCAATGCGAATTGGTTGTGCAATAGCAACAAATTTAATACCCAATTGTTTTGTCATATTTTTTATTGCGCTTGAAAGTTGATCCGAAACAAATGGTTCTTGTTGTTCAAGAACAATGTATAATTCATGTACATATTTTTTGGTTTCAGAATCCACCCATTTTTTAATCGCTTGTTCATCAAAGGTATGTGGCCCAACATAAAGGTGCATAATCACATCAACTAATTCTTTTAACGTATGTACTCGTTGTTTATACGCATCAATTGCATCAAAAATTCGTTGCTCATCCCAACGCGCAAGCTTTTCTTTAAAATCAGTTTTTATATATTCAAGAATATATGCGTATAAATCCTGCGCCGATGTTTCTTTAATATACATACTGTTAACCCACTGCAATTTATTCAGGTCAAAAATTGCACCTTTTTTGCCAACATCCTTGAGCGCAAAATATTCAATTAATTGCTCACGTGTAAAAAGTTCTTGATCACCATGTGACCACCCTAAACGTACCAAATAATTAATTAACGCATTCGGCAAATAGCCTTCTTGTGTATATTCCAAAACTGATGTTGCTGCATCACGTTTACTTAATCGATCACCACTTGGCCCTAAAATTAATGGTAAATGTGCAAATTGTGGCACGTTATATCCGCACGCTTCATATAATAATAATTGTTTTGGCGTATTAGATATATGATCTTCGCCCCGAATAACATGCGTAATTTCCATAAATGCATCATCGACCACAACAACAAAATTATACATCGGTCGCCCATCTGAACGGGCAATAATAAAATCATCAAGTTGATCACGTGTTACCGTAACGCGACCGCGAATAAGGTCATCAAATATAATTTCGTGCCGATCTTTTGGCAACGCAAAGCGAATAACATAATCACCATTTTCATTTAATTTTTTTTCACGACATAAACCATCATATTTTACAAACGGATCACCTGGATGTTTTTCTTGATGGCGTACCATCACTTGATCAGGTGAACAATAACAGCGATATGCTTTTCTTGACTCAACTAAATCAGCAATTATTTTTTTATGCTCATCAATACGATTTGATTGTACAACAATTGGTTCATCTGGTTGCAAATCAAGCCATTTGAGTGAAGCAAAAATTGATCGTGTATATTCTGGTTTTGAACGCTGTGTATCAGTATCTTCAATACGTACTAAATAAATACCATTATTATGACGTGCAAAAAGATAATTAAATAACGCGGTGCGCAATGAACCAATGTGTAAATGACCAGTCGGTGATGGTGCAAAACGCACACGTACTGAGCCATTATTTTTATGTTCTGCATTCATAATAATTATATCCAGCAGTTATAAAAAAATATTAGGAAGTTTGCTGCAGCATGCCCTGCACTTGTTGTGCCCATGGTGATGGTGTAAGCAGTTCGTGCTTATATTGATCAACTAATTCCTGCCATACTTTTTTTGCTTCAGAAATATTACTCGTCGACCAATAATATCTACCAAGATAAAAAAGTGCCATATCTTTATAGGCATTTTTTTCATCTCGTGCTAACTGCGTCAATTCTTGCAGTCCGTTATTTTGTACTGCTTCATCGGCCATATCAAGACGCATTAATGCACGCTTGGTTTTAAATAACGTAAATAGTGGAGAACTTGACGATACTTTTTCAAGCATTGTATCCATTATTTTTAACGCCTCACCTTTTTGATCTTTTTCCACCAAAATTTGTGATTGAAATGCTAAAAAGTATGGCCCTAAATCAGTATTTGATTGTTGCTGTGCTCCTAATTTAAACAACATTTCAATACGATCCCAATCTTTGGTTTCGCTTTTTTGCATTTGTTTATACTCTTGCACATATTGTGCAAACTGTTTTTGTGCAGACTCTTCACGACTTACACGGTACCAACGATACCCAAAAAAAGAAGCCGCTACGAGTACAATACTACCGAACACCATCAAAATCTGCCTGCCATATTTAAAGAGCGTTGTATGCATATATTTTCCATACACAGCACGCAGTAGATGTGAAAAACTATTTCTTACTTCATGTAATGTCATTTTAGCCCTCTTGATACGCTGCAAAACCACGGTTATATATATCTAGCAATATATAAAAACAGTACCATACTTGGCCAAAAAGATAAAGGAAAAAGGACACACCGTCATTTGACAAAATAACACGCTCTCGCTATATGTGTTACGTATATTATTTAAAAAAGGAGTATCCATGCGTAACCATATCTTTTTTACTACATTATTATTATTCAATTATCCGATTATCACGAATAATCAACAAAACACTCACCCAAAAATATTACTGCTTAAAAACGTCAAAATAATCACATCATCACTCTGTAAAGAATTTTTGCAGGAACTTTCACAATTGTTTACTATTGATACATTTATTGAAACTGGCACTTTTTTGGGTCGAACCACCAAGGAAGCCTCCCTTATTTTTAACACGGTACACAGTATTGAATTAAGCAAACCATTATATCAACGGGCACAAAACATATTTAAAGAAATACCACATGTCAAAATACATTATGGTAATTCTGCCACCGTGTTAGACACTATTTTAAGCACATTACCAAGAGAAAAAAATGTTTTATTTTGGCTTGATAGTCATTATTGCAAAGGTGGCACCAAAGCAGGATCTAACACCCCCATTTTGCAAGAACTAGAAACAATTAAAAAGAGTGGCATCACTAACGCCGTTATTTTAGTTGACGATATTTGTTGTTTTCAGCCATTTGAAAATATTCCCACAGATTCTGAAGCATACGGGTTTCCAACCGCAACGGCATTAAAAAAAGCATTATTATCGATCAATCCAAATTATGAATTTGTTATTTATGGCGACATTGCCATTGCATACCCAAAAAAATATCGCATTACCCCGTCAACTTTTTTACAGGCATGCACCATGAGTCGTTTATTTGATAGTGATGGCACCATAACCATGGAACAATTATTGAATGCGGAACACATTATTGCACAAACCGAAGGTAACGAACAAGAAAATATGCAGGCATTACAGTGGCGTTTTGGCTGGTCCGGTGTTTATTATCGTTTATGGTGTGCCTTGGCAAAAATGCGTCAGAAAAATTTTAATGAAGCATATAAAGAACTGGCCAATGCATATAATAGTGGTTATAAATCATGGCGCGTTTTATGGCACCTCGCACACACCTTATATCACAACGGTGAAACTGAAACAGCAAAAAATGTATTACAATTAGTTATCGAACAAAACCCAGAATTTCAGCAAGCAAAAACATTTTTAGCCGAACTTATACAGCCAAAACGTTCGATGGATTGTTATTGCTGTAAATTACTTGAAATTTGAATAAAAAATAATGAAATGATAAGTTAGAGAACAAATAAGGCAACACATTTTTAGTATGTTGCCTTATTTTGTTACTTTTTTCAGTAATTTTTATTTTTTTTCAGTCGGAGCTGGTTTTTGCTCAACTGGTTGTTGATCTTGTTTTTGTGCAGCCATTTTTGTTTTTTTGGTTTCGGTGCGTTTTAGCGTACGATCAGTTTTAGTATTTAAAACTTTCACCCCTTTATAATATCCGCATTTACGACATGCTTGGTGAGTAGCGATTGGTTCTTGGCAATTGCGACATTGGGCAATTGATTGAACAGCCATTCCTTTATTGGCAAATCGCTTATCTCTTCGCGCCCTCGAGCGCTTTCGCTTTGGTACTGGCATTGCAATCCCTTTTAAACCAAAATATTCATTCAAATAATTATATTTTACTAGTTGAAAAATATAATGAGAATTATATCAACTAAACATATAAAAAAGATACCCTATTTTAAGCAAAAAAGCAAAATAATACTTACTATGAACGATAATTCAACACCTCACGCGCATGACGCAATCCATTATCAGTCAAAAACACACAACCATCGCTCACTGTTAATAAACCACGATTACGCGCTTGCGCAATAACCATATCCGCGAATGATCGCTGCCAGTCGAGCTTTTCTGTTAAAATATATATTGGTGCTCCCGATTGTCGCTGCAATAAATAATAACAGATTATATCCTGCGCGATTATTTTATTCCGCTTACGTATGTAGAAAAACCTGGCAATAATACCTTTTTCTGGCGCACATAATAATGTCAGTAAAAATAAAATACCGGTCATTGTAGCAATTGAACCGGCAATAGAAACATCCAATATACACGCAATCGCATAACCAGAAACAGCACTCGTTGCAGCAATAATCAAACTCATACTTAATAAATGCGCCAAACAATCAGTTAATAAATAGGCAGTCGATGCAGGGGTAATAATTAATGCCACCACCACAATTGAACCGACAATATCAAATGCGGCAACGGCTGTAATACTGGTAATAGTCATGAGGCCATAATATAAAGCAACTGGCCAAAATCCCAAAACCTGTGCCAATATTGGATCAAAGGTAGCCACCTTTAATTCTTTATAAAATAAGGTAATAAATAATATATTAATAAAACCAACCGCACTTAATATCCATAATGCATAGGGGCCAATATCAATACCATTAATTATTAATCGATTAAATGGTGCAAAAGCAATTTCACCAAGCAACACCATATCTGCATCTAAATGTACATTCCGCGCATATAAACTGATTAAAATAACACCGACAGCAAAAAAGAGCGGAAAAACTAATCCAATTGCAGCATCTTTTTTTATACGTTGTGTACCGATTAAAATCTCTGTACATAAAACGGTTGCAACACCGGCAAGTGATGCACCAATAATAAGCCAGGGAGAATTAAGATTATGTACCAAAAAAAACATTAATACGATACCAAGCAAAATGGCATGACTAATAGCATCACTCATTAATGCAACCCCGCGCAATACCAAAAAAACACCGGGAATAGTTGCAACACATGAAACTAATAATGCAATGAGCATAATGTGTAAATGAATACTATTCATTATTTACCGATAATTAAGTTTTTTACGGTGCCACCACGCCCACATTATGCCACGATGTGGTGCACATAATAATGATATTAAAACTAAGATACTCACCACAACCACAATAGTAGGTCCCGTTGGCATATTATTAAAAGTACTACTGATTAGGGTGCCGACAATTCCCGAAAACGCACCTATTATGGCTGCCAAAAATACCATTATTTTTAACCGAGATGTCCATTGGCGTGCTGCTGATGCAGGTGCAATCAACATGGTGCTCATTAAAATTACCCCCACTGTTTGCAAACCGATAACAATGGTAAATAACAATAAAAAAGTTAATAATAAATCAATTAACCAGGTTTTATAACCAAGAGTGCGCGCATAAATTGGATCAAATACCAACAATAATAACTCTTTCCAAAACAGACCAATTAATAATAACACAAAGGCACCAATGCCAATCATTATATACACTTCTTCTCGTAATAATGTTGCAGCATTACCAAATAAAAATTTATTTAAAATCGCTTGTTGCGCTATTTCTTTTTTTGCAATCGCCGTTAATAATACTAATCCCACGCCAAAAAAAACCGATAATACCATGCCAAGTATTGCATCTTTTTTTAACGTGGTATGATTCTCTACAAGCATCACCAACAAAGTTCCTACTAATCCAGACATTGCACCACCGGCCAAAAGAAACGCCGGATTTTTACTATGCGTTAATAAAAAAACGGCAGCAATACCAGGAAGTGCTGCGTGTGATACCGCATCGCCTAATAAACTTTGTCCACGTAATAATGCAAAAACACCCAAAACACCTGCTGTTATTCCTAAAATAGTTACGCCTAATAAAACGGTCCATAATGTATAATCATAAAAAAACATCATTGCTGATTCCGATGCTTCATTAAATTACGATTACCATATGCGGCACAAATATATTCTGGCATTAATACTTGTTGCACCGGACCATACGCAATCCGGCGTACATTTAATAATAATACCGCATCAAAATATTCGGTTAATGTTTGCAAATCGTGATGCACCACCACAACTGTTTTTCCCCGATCTCGTAATTTTTTTAATAATGATACCACCGTACGTTCCGTTGCAATATCAACGCCAACAAATGGTTCGTCCATTAAATAAATGTGCGCATTTTGGACTAATGCGCGCGCTAAAAAAACACGCTGTTGTTGTCCACCAGATAATTTTCCAATCGGATGATGCGAATATGCAGACATGCCAACTTGATCAAGTGCATAAAGTGCACGCTCAATATCTTTTTTGCATGGCCGAAAAATCCATCCTATGTGACCATATCTTCCCATTAACACCACATCAAGTGCATTAATCGGAAAATCCCAATCCACGGTGGATCGTTGTGGCACGTAGGCAATATTGTTTTTTTTTTGTGCACGCAATCCGCCCAAAATATGCACCGAACCGGCAATCGGTTTTATTAATCCCAGTATTGATTTAATAAACGTTGTTTTTCCTGCACCATTTGGACCAACAATCGCCAATAATTTACCCGATGGAATAGTGACACTAATATCCCACAAAACCGGTTGGTTTTGGTATGCAACTGTTAAATTATTTATAATGATAGCGTTTTGTTGTTTATTTAAACTCATGTTTTTGTTCTTTGCCCAGTGCATAAACAATAGCGTCAATATTGTGACGAATCATACCTATATACGTTCCGGCAGCAGAATCGTAATTCCCTAACGCATCAGAAAATAATTCTGGCCCTATATTTACTTGCCAATTGCGCGCATAAACTGCTTGCTGTACGGCTTTAATATTTCGCTGCGCAATTGATGATTCTATAAAGATAGCACGTATCTGGTTTTGCACAATAATGTCCACTAAATTATGAATATCTTTTATACCAACTTCTGCATCAGTACTAATTCCTTGCAAACCAACTACATTAAATCCATACACCCGGCCAAAATACGCAAATGCATCATGTGCAGTAACTAATATACGTTGACGCGCGGGAATTTTTTTAACCTGTGATTTAATATATGCATCAAGTTTTTTTAATTCATTTAAATATGCATCTGCATAGGTTGTATATTTATTTTGATGTGTAGGATCATATGCCATAAGTGTATCACGAATATGTTCAACCGCATACATCCATAACGTAACCGCATGCCACACATGTGGATCATGCATGTTATCAAAATCTGATTGTAGTAATTTGTCTTGTGCAATGGTTTCAGTAACAGCCACCGTGCGTGCATAACTTTGCATACGCGCAAAAATATCTGCCATTTTTCCTTCTAAATGTAACCCATTATAAAAAATAATATCTGCAGCTGCTAATTTGTGCACATCAGATTCTTTCGCTCTATAAATATGTGGATCAACACCTGGACCCATTAAATGAAAAACGGAAACTAATTCACCACCAATGTTGCGCACCGTATCAGCAATAATACTGGTACTACACACAATAATTATTTTTTTATTTTTATTTTTTTGTTGCATCGATGTTTGAGAATAGACAATAACCAAAACAGAAACGATAAAAAGTGCTGCAAATAATAAAAATGCATGAATGGGATATCTCTGTTTCACGGTAAATCAGTTTCGTATTATTTATAAAAAACAAATTAAAAAAACATCCCTCTCCGTTCGCCCTGAGGGGAGCGCAGCGGACTTGAAGGGTTTAAATCAAAAAATCATATTGTTTATTGTACTATGCAGACCATTATTGAACAACCAAAAAGAAACAAAAAAATGACGAAATACTCACCGTGCGTTTTATCGCATGTAAATATTTCGCCATTACTATTTTTTGTGTTCGTTTTGATAATTATGTTATTCCATCTTACCTAAAAAATTATGCGATTACTCAGAAACAATATCTCCACTTTCCTCAATTGATCTTTTTCAGCTAAACTTTCGAAAAAAATACCAGTTAAAACAAAAAAGTAAAAAAAACGTGGCTAGTATCGCTTGCTAATCTAGAGGTAAAAATTTTGGGGAATAAAAAGAATTTAGCTCATTTTGTTTTTTCATAAGTAACTCACACAAAATAAGATCCACTTCTATGGGAACATCCTCACCGGTAATGCAGTCAGTCATGGTCAAACAAACATCCTCTTTACGGGCAAAATATTTAATGTTTTCTTTATATTTTTTTGGCTCTTGTACAAATTCATATAGTCTTTTAACTTCTTCCTTTAATAATTCGGCCTCCTTTTCCAGTCCAGTTTTTTTAACTGTTCCTTCGTAATTAACTTTTTCGAACTTATTATAACAAGACATTGTTATTGTTAACGCTGGCATAACCAGAAAACCTGCCATTAATGATGATAAAATACGTTTTTTCATCGTATCCTCCATTTTGATTAATATAAATATATAATATAACATTATCAGATTAACACCCTAGTCCAAAAATGTCAAATTGGATTTCCACCCAAGATCTCTTCTTAAAGGAAAAAACCATGGATATGCTGAATTAGTCGCAAAATAGGCAATATGCGGGCATCTATATTATTTCTATTTGAGAAATTAGCCAAATTAGTGAAAAAAGAGAAAAGAGCCTGTTTATAAATTCATAAAAACCTCAAAGTAATGATTTCAAGGGCACAACAGAGAGATTCAAGGTATTGATTTTTTCGTTGTTGACGAACAAAAAGTACATTATAATCGATCGATTCAATAAAATAAGGTGGTTTTCATTTCAATGGTTTTCAACAACGATCACACCCCCCTCCGTTCGCCCTGAGGGGAGCGCAGCGGACTTGAAGGGTTTAAATCAAAAAATCATATTATTTATTGTACTATGCAGACCATTATTGAACAACCAAAAAGAAACAAAAAAATGACGAAATACTCACCGTGCGTTTTATTGCATGTAAATATTTCGCCATTACTATTTTTTATGTGATTAAGATTATAAAACTTAGAAACTGTTAACTTTAATCATGAATTTTTTTCACTTCACTTTCTTTCACTTTTTTCAGTAGTTCTTCGGTTTCCTTACGCAGGTTTTTCACTTCTTTGGTCAACTTATTTTGACCCTTTTTTGAAAAATCAGGAGAAAAAAGATATTTTAAAAATAACAATACGGAAATAGATACTCCTCCACAGAGAATCAATTTCTTCCAAGAAGTAGCTGAAACATAACTATTTTGGCCCACTAAAAAAAGCGTCATCAATGATAATAAAATACGTTTTTTCATAATATCCTCCATTTTGATTAATATAACCTCATTTAATATAACAATATCAGATTAACACCCTAGTCCAAAAATGTCAAATTGGATTTTCACCCTAGATCTCTTCTTAAAGGAAAAAACCATGGATATGCTGAATTGGTCGCAAAATAGGCAATATGCGGGCATCTATATTATTTCTATGAGAATTAGTAAATGAGTGAAAAAAGGGGAAAAGAAGGTCGTTTTAACCAAGCTTGACACGCGAT
>SDBT01014961.1_pt1 | contig 12344 bp, 8 predicted proteins | sample 2277101 | NCBI WGS metagenome assembly SDBT01 (sample SAMN10404973, study PRJNA504765) | marine sediment metagenome | isolation source: marine sediment core GS10_PC15, 103 cmbsf | place: Arctic Ocean: Southern Knipovich Ridge | collected 2010
AGGGCTTCATGTTGACCCTCTTACAATTATGGCAAACAATGTTGTTGAAGCGACCGGCCATGCAATAGAAGTTCTTAAAGTTATTGAACGAAAGGCAGATATAAAGTTGAATACTGAAAGCGGTCGCATAATGGGAGAACGGTCCATGTGGGCAGAGAAGGCAGAAAAACTAACAATTGAAAATACCAGAGAAATCTGCCCTGGCGTATATGTCGCCGGAATGTCAGCTAATGCTGCTTTTGGAGGCCCCAGGATGGGCCCGATCTTTGGAGGTATGCTTCTCTCAGGGAAAAAAGTAGCCGAATTGATTATTGCAAAGGATAAATCTGAAAAATAATTTTGTAGAACGGAGATATAAATTATGACTCAATTAGAAATGGCCCGTAAAAATAAAATCTCAGAAGAGATGGAGATATGTGCCGATTATGAAGGAGTTAAACCTGAATTCATTCGCAAGGGAGTTGAAGACGGGAATATTGTAGTGATAAGAAACAAAAATCACAAATCCATTTTACCAGTCGCCATCGGTAAGGGTTTAAGGACAAAAGTCAATGCCAACATCGGAACATCAAAAGATCGCGCAGATCTCGATTTAGAACTTAAAAAAGTAAGAATATCTGTTGATGCCGGAGCAGACACTATTATGGATCTTTCTACAGGCGGCGATATAAGAGCAATAAGGAAAGCAATTATCAAAGAATCATCATTGGTAATTGGAACAGTACCTATATATCAGGCTGCTGTTAATATGCTGAATTCTAAAAAAGCTATCGTTGAAATGAGCGCTGAAGACATGTTCGGAGTCATAGAAGAAAATGGCGAAGATGGCGTAGACTTCATTACAGTTCATTGCGGAATAACAAAAAAAAGCATTGGCTGCCTTGAAATCAGAGGACGTCATTTAGGCATTGTCAGCAGAGGAGGCAGTTTTTTGGCAAACTGGATAAAATGTAACAAAAAAGAAAATCCTCTCTATGAACAATATGATAAATTGCTTGAAATAGCCAAACATTACGATATGGTTCTCAGTCTAGGCGATGGTTTAAGGCCTGGATGTATTGCTGATGCAACTGACATGGCCCAAATAGAAGAACTGGTAACGCTTGGGGAACTTACAAAAAGAGCGAGAGATTATGGTGTTCAGGTTATGATTGAAGGCCCCGGACATGTTCCTATTAAAGAAATTAAGGCTAATGTTGAGCTGGAAAAAAGTCTTTGTCAGGGAGCTCCATTCTATGTGCTTGGCCCTATTCCCACAGATATAGCGCCCGGTTATGATCATATCACTGCCGCTATTGGAGGCGCTATCGCAGGATCGGTCGGCGCAGACTTCCTATGCTATGTTACTCCGGCAGAGCATTTAAGACTTCCTACTTTAGAAGATGTAAAGGAAGGAATTATCGCCTCAAAGATTGCCGCACATATTGCAGATATCGCAAAGGGTGTCCCCGGTGCATTTGAAAAAGATTTACTTATGGCAAAATACAGAGATGAATTCAACTGGGAGGGACAAATAAATATTTCTATAGACCCTGAAAAAGCAAAAGCTTATCTTGAAACCAGTGAAAGTGCCGACAAGGAAGGCTGTACAATGTGTGGAGAATTTTGTGCGATTAAACTGGGGAAAATAAATAACGCCTAGCTACCTGCGAGGCCTGCTGGCTGGCTTTCAATGGCGGCACACATTTTTACTCCCTTTAGCCAGCCATTCCATTAATCTAGTCCACCAGATCTTCTTCTTGATAAGTTTACTTGAATTTTTGACCGGTGATATCTTATTATTCATAATATAATTTATATGCTAAGTATTTTTTTTGACAAGAATTTTTAGACTTCAATAATCTTACAAAACACTTGACATTCATTATATAGATTGTTAAAAAAAATCTTTAAATTAAATTTAGGCAGTTAACATGATAAAAAAAGCAACCGAACTAACCGTTATTGGTCTAATTATTATCCTCGTTGTAGGTGTATTATCCTGCCACGAGAAAATGGTCTGATAACTGCTTAATTAAATTAACCAAACCTAAAAAATCCGTTATCAGCCCAAAAAAGCTAATAACGGATTTTTTATTATGGAGATTTTCAAATGAAAAGCGATATTGTAAAAAAAGGCATTGAAAGAGCTCCTCATCGCAGTCTCTTTAAGGCAATGGGTTATACGGATTCTGAAATTAACAGACCTTTCATAGGTATTGCCAACTCGGCAAACGGTATCATCCCAGGCCATGTACATCTTGACAAAATTGTCGAAGCTGTAAAGGCCGGAGTTTACATGGCGGGCGGAACTCCGATTGAATTCGGGACTATTGGTATTTGCGACGGCATTGCTATGAATCATACAGGCATGAAGTACTCCCTCGGGAGCAGGGAACTGATTGCCGACTCGATAGAAGTTATGGCGATTGCTCATGCATTTGATGCAATGATAATGGTTACAAACTGTGACAAAATTGTTCCTGGAATGCTTATGGCTGCCGCGCGTCTGGACATCCCGACCATTGTAATCAGCGGGGGTCCAATGCTTACCGGAAAACATCCTGTAAAAGCCGGCTTTGAAGAAATAGATCTTATCACTGTCTTTGAATCTGTTGGTGCGGTGCTTTCGGGAAAAATGACCGAAGAACAGTTATCTGAACTTGAAGATACCGCCTGCCCCACTTGCGGTTCCTGCGCCGGGATGTTTACTGCAAATTCTATGAACTGCCTTACAGAAGCCATAGGAATGGGTTTGCCGGGCAATGGGACGATACCTGCTGTTATGGCCGCTCGAATCCGTCTTGCCAAGGAGGCCGGGATGCAGATCATGAGTCTTCTCGAAAAAAATATTACACCAAAGAAAATCATGACGGATAAGGCATTTAAAAATGCCCTTACCGTTGATATGGCATTGGGTTGTTCCACAAATACAGTACTCCATCTTACAGCTTTAGCAAAAGAAGCTGGAGTAGATATAGATCTCAATCTAATTAATGAAATAAGCAAGGTTACACCTCATCTTTGCTCCTTAAGTCCCGGCGGAAAAGATCACATGGAAGACTTAAACCGTGCCGGCGGAATAAGTGCAGTTATAAAGGAATTATCCGGAGCCGGACTTATTAATGATGAATGTATTACGGTAACAGGCAAAACAGTAGGCGAAAACACAAAAGATAAATTAATACTGGATAATAATGTAATTCGCTCATTTGATAATCCATATCACCCTGAAGGAGGACTTGCTGTAATGTTCGGCAACCTTGCCCCCGATGGATGTGTTGTAAAACAATCAGCAGTTTGTGATGAAATGTTACGCCATGAAGGCCCTGCCAGAGTATTTGATTCAGAAGAAGATGCCAGTAAAGCAATAATGAAGGGCAAAATAAAAAAAGGGGATGTTATTGTAATCCGCTATGAGGGACCAATGGGCGGTCCTGGTATGCGCGAAATGTTGACTCCGACTTCGGCTATTGCAGGTATGAAACTGGACGCTCATGTCGCACTTCTTACAGACGGCCGCTTTTCTGGAGGCACAAGGGGTGCCGCGATAGGGCATATTTCTCCTGAAGCTATGCGGGGTGGACCAATTGCAATTGTTCAGGAAGGAGATTTGATCTCAATAGATATTCCCGGGAAAAAGATAACTCTCAAAGTAGCTGAAGAAGAAATACAAAATAGATTATCAAACTGGTCTCCAATAGAACCAAATATAACTCAAGGCTATATGGCCAGATATGCACGCATGGTCTCATCTGCCAGCGATGGAGCAGTTGTAAAGTAGATACAAAAACTCGTAACCCGTAACCCATAACTCGCAACCCGCAAATTGAAAGGAAATTTTATCATGAAACTTACAGGTGCACAAATCCTTATGGAAGTACTGAAGGAAGAAGGTGTAAAAACTATTTTTGGATTTCCGGGTGGCGCTGTCATAGATATTTATGATGAACTTGCAAAGACCGATATACATCATGTCCTTGTGCGCCATGAGCAGGGCGCAGTACATGCTGCTGACGGCTATGCAAGAGCCAGCGGCGGGGTGGGAGTCGTTCTTGTTACTTCAGGCCCCGGAGCAACCAATACAGTTACCGGAATTGCATCTGCCTATATGGATTCGATTCCAATAGTTGTATTTACAGGCCAGGTTCCCACCCAGCTTATAGGGAATGATGCTTTTCAGGAAGTGGATATTGTTGGGATAACAAGACCGTGCACAAAACACAATTATCTTGTTAAAGATACTAAAGATCTGGCAAGGATTATAAAAGAAGCGTTTTATATTGCCCAGTCAGGACGTCCCGGACCTGTTCTGATAGATATTCCCAAGAATGTCGCTGCAACCAAAGTTGATTATACACCAATAAAAAAGATTCATTTAAAATCTTATAATCCTACGTATAAGCCAAATATTAGGCAACTTAGCAAAGCAGCAAGTCTTATAAAGGATGCCAAAAGGCCGATTATTTTTGCCGGAGGCGGAGTTGTTCTTTCAAAAGCTTCAAAAGAGCTTACAGAGTTCGCACGTAAAACCAAAATTCCTTTGACAACTTCCTTAATGGGACTGGGGGCATTCCCTGGTACAGATCCTCTGTGGCTTGGAATGATTGGCATGCATGGTACATACAGGGCAAACATGTCAACAGGAGCTTGTGACCTGATGATAGCTGTTGGTGTCCGTTTTGATGACCGCGTTACAGGAAAAACAGATGAATTTGCTAATCAAGCAAAAATAATACATATTGATATTGATCCGACATCTATACAAAAAAATGTCCCTGTTACTGTTCCTATTGTCGGAGATTGTAAAGCAACACTTGGGCAACTTAACAAGCTCATAGACAAAAAAGATATGGGTAATTTAAACAAAAAGAGGAAAAAGTGGCTTGATCAGATTGAAAAGTGGAAAAATACAAACCCACTGGCATATGATCAGAAAAAAGTTATCAAGCCTCAATACGTTGTGGAAAAGCTTTACGAACTAACCAAGGGAAAAGCTATAATAACTACTGAAGTGGGCCAGAACCAGATGTGGGCTGCCCAGTATTATCATTATGATAAACCCAATCATTTTATTACTTCCGGTGGTTTGGGCGTAATGGGCTTTGGACTTCCTGCAGCAATAGGAGCTCAATTGGCCTGCCCCAATAAACTCGTGGTTGATATTGCAGGAGATGGAAGTATTCAGATGAATATACAGGAAATGGCAACAGTTGCTCAATGCGGTCTTCCGGTTAAGGTTGTAATCTTGAACAATGGATATCTTGGCATGGTCAGGCAATGGCAGGAGCTTTTTTACGAAAAGCGTTATTCACAAACACGTATGGAATTTGCTCCTGACTTTGTTAAACTGGCTGAAGCTTATGGAGCAGTCGGATTAAGAGCTACAAAACCTGAAGAAGTTGAAAAAGTTCTTAAAAAAGGTCTTTCTACCCCTAAAGCAGTTATCATGGATTTTGTTGTAGAACAGGAAGAATGCGTTTATCCCATGGTTCCTGCAGGTGCGCCTATAACGGAAATGCTGCTTGTTTAGGTTTAATAATAAGAGATACATGACAAAAAAAGGATATTAATCATGACAGAAGAAAAGCATATACTTTCGATCTTGGTCGATAACCAGCCAGGTGTACTTTCCAGAATTTCAGGATTATTCGGCGGAAGGGGCTATAATATTGACAGCCTCTGTGTTGCTGAAACCACCGAACCTAATATATCGAGGGTTACCATTGTAACAAGGGGAAGCAAGCAGATAATAGAACAGATTATCAAACAGCTTCGCAAGCTCATAAATGTAGTCAAGGTAATTGAGCTTACAGGCACGGAATTTGTTCAAAGAGAGATGGCCATTATAAAGGTTAAGGCCAAACCCGAACACCGCGCTGAAATTCTTAGGATAGTTGATATTTTCAGATGCAAAATAATAGATGCTGGACTGGAACATTACACTATTGAAATAACGGGTGATGAAGATAAACTGTCTGCCATATTGGGCCTTTTGAAACCTTTAGGAATAAAGGAAATTGCTAAAACAGGAATTATTGCTTTATCCCGTGAGCCAAAAGTTGTATGATGGATGTAACAGTTTACGGTTTACAGTTCACAGTTAACGGTTAAAATGCTTTCTCGTTCCCATGCTCCAGCGTGGGAATGCATACCAAAAAGTGTGTACTGTAAACCGACGACAACCGTGAACCGTGAACGGTTACTTATAAATAAAGGAGAATAAGATGGCAAAAATTGACTTTGGTGGAGTTGTGGAAGAAATAATAACATCAGAAGAATTTTCTTTGGATAAAGCAAGGGAGGTTCTAAAAGATGAAATAATTGTGGTTCTTGGATATGGGGTTCAAGGCCCAGCCCAGTCCTTAAATCTCAGAGATAACGGATTTAAAGTAATAATAGGACAGCTTGAAGGAGATGAGTACTGGGATAAAGCTGTTGCGGACGGATTTATCCCAGGTAAAACTCTGTTACCAATTGAGGAGGCAGCAAAAAAGGGAACTATTATTAAGGAACTCCTTTCAGATGCAGGACAGACTGCCACATGGCCAATGGTAAAGGCTTGCCTTAATGAAGGAGATGCTCTTTATTTCTCGCATGGATTTTCTATTGTCTATAAGGATCAGACAGGTGTTATACCCCCGGAGAATATAGATGTTATTATGGTTGCTCCAAAAGGATCAGGGACAAACGTTAGAAGAAATTTTCTGGATGGAAGCGGAATAAACTCCAGTTATGCAATACACCAGGACTATACCGGCAGAGCAAAGGAAAGAACTCTTGCTTTAGGAATAGCAATAGGTTCAGGCTATCTCTTTCCTACAACGTTTGAACAAGAAGTATACAGTGATCTTACAGGAGAACGTGGAGTTCTTATGGGATGCCTTGCCGGTACTATGGAGGCCCAATATAATATTCTCAGAAAAAACGGTCATTCTCCCAGCGAAGCTTTTAATGAAACAGTTGAAGAACTGACCCAGAGTTTAATACGTCTTGTTGGAGAAAATGGTATGGACTGGATGTTTGCAAACTGCAGCACAACCGCTCAGAGGGGAGCTCTTGACTGGGCTCCGAAATTCCGGGATGCAGTAGCTCCTGTTTTTGAAGAACTTTATGACCGGGTTAAAACCGGTAAAGAGACACAGCGAGTTCTTGAGGCCAACAGTGCACCTGATTATCTTGTGAAACTGAGAAAAGAACTTGATGTTATACATAATTCTGAAATGTGGACAGTCGGCGCTGCTGTTAGAGCATTAAGGCCTGAAAACCGAAAAAAATAGATATTGTCTATGAAGAAATTAAAATTTAGACGGCAAAGTAAAAAGCTTCAGCTTCAAGGCACGCAAAGCCTGAGGAGAGAGACGTACTTATAGCTACGTCGCAATGACTAAGGATGCAGCGCAACGCAGAAAATGGACTTTTTACGAAGCCGTCATTCTTGGGAGAACAACGTAATGGAACCAATTTTATTATATGATACCACCTTGAGGGACGGAGCTCAGGGAGAAAACATCAATTTCAGTGCTGAAGAAATGATTAAGATTGCGCAGAAGCTTGATGACCTTGGGATACATTACATTGAAGGCGGATGGCCCGGTTCCAATCCAAGGGATGAACGCTTTTTCGAGCTGGCGAAAAATATTAAATTTCAAAACGCCCGTCTCAGCGCATTTGGCTCGACTCGCAGGCCTGGGATAGCTCCTGATGAAGATCAAAACTTAAAAGCACTTATTGCAAGCAACACACCTGCAGTAACCATATTCGGCAAGACCTGGGATCTTCATGTTAAGCAGGTTATGGATAATACCCTGGAAGAAAATCTTGCTATGATAAAAGACAGCGTTGAGTTCCTTAAAAAAAACGGTCGAGAAGTTATATATGATGCCGAGCATTTTTTTGATGGCTATTTAGCAAAAAAAGAATATGCATTACAAACTCTTATAGCGGCAATAGATGGGGGCGCTGAGACAGTTGTTCTCTGCGATACAAATGGTGGAACACTGCCACATGATATTGAACTTATTACAAGCGATGTACGTGATACCATTAATGATAAATACGGGGAAAAAACTAATTCTAAACTGATTAAGATTGGAATCCATACTCACAACGACAGTGGCCTTGCTGTTGCTAACTCTATTGCAGCCATACGCCAGGGCGCTGTTATGGTGCAGGGAACAATCAATGGATATGGAGAGAGATGTGGGAATGCAGATCTTACATCTATTATACCGATTCTTTGTATAAAGATGAATTGTCAAAGTATGTCCAAAGAAAATTTAGCAAAGCTTAAAAGCACATCCAGATTTGTTAGCGAATCTGCAAACATGACTCCCCTTAATTCAAGGCCTTTTGTCGGAAAAAGTGCATTTGCTCATAAAGGGGGTATCCATGTAAGCGCCGTTATGAAAGTTCCAAGGGCTTATGAACACATGGATCCTGAATTAGTAGGAAATGAACGCCGCGTGCTGATATCTGACCTCGCCGGGAAAAGCAACGTAGAATATAAAGCCAAAGAACTTGGTATAGAGCTTGGCGCAAACGGTTTTGACAGCCGCAAAATCGTTTCAGAAATAAAGCGTATGGAAGAAAAAGGATTCCAGTTTGAAGTTGCTGATGGTTCATTTAAAATACTGATGGAAAAACTCACAAAACAGTTTAAACCTCTTTTCGAATTGGAGTCATTTAGAGTCCACATTGAAAAGGAAAAAGATCGCCCATGTTCTGCTCATGCAACGATAAAGATATCTGTTGGCGACACCAAAGAAATTACCGCTGCAGAAGGAAATGGACCGGTAAGTGCGCTGGATAATGCTTTGCGCAAAGCTCTTGAAAAATTTTATGTAACCGACTTGGATTCCATGCACCTTGTAGATTTTAAAGTTCGAGTAATTGATGCCTGGGAAGGAACCGCTGCAAAGGTAAGGGTGTTAATAGAATCACGCGATGAAGATAATATCTGGAGTACAATAGGCGTTTCAGAAGATATAATTGAGGCAAGCTGGCAGGCACTTGCAGACAGTTTCCAATATAAACTCTCAAAAGCAAAGTTATGAGTGAAAAAGTAATAATTTTTGATACAACACTAAGAGATGGTGAGCAGTCCCCAGGTGCAAGCATGAATACTGGAGAAAAGATGCGGCTCGCCACACAGCTGGAAAAACTCGGCGTTGATGTTTTGGAAGCCGGGTTCCCTGCAGCATCTGAGGGAGATTTTGAGGCGGTTTCACAAGTCGCGGGTGTTGTAAGAAATATTGAAGTAGCTGCACTGGCAAGAACACACAAACATGATATTGACCGTGCCTGGCATGCAATTCGCCATGCAAAAAATCCCAGGATTCATACCTTTATAGCTACTTCAGATATTCATATGAAATATAAGCTGAAAATAAGTAGAGAAGAAGTGGTTAAAACCGCTTTTGAAATGGTCAAATATGCTAAATCATTTACTGACAGTGTTGAATTTTCAGCAGAAGATGGATCAAGAAGTGATCGTGACTTTCTCTGCCAGGTTTTCGAAGCAGCAATTGAAGCCGGAGCTACTACTCTTAACCTTCCTGATACAGTGGGATATGCTATTCCACAGGAATTTGGTGATCTTGTAAAATATGTTATGGCGCACACCTCAAATATACATAAAGCTGTCCTGAGCGTTCACTGCCACAATGATCTTGGACTTGCCACTGCAAATACAATTGCGGCAATATATGCCGGAGCCAGACAAGCAGAGGTAACTATAAATGGAATTGGAGAAAGAGCAGGTAATACTTCACTTGAAGAAGTGGTAATGGCACTGCACACAAGACCCAATTTTCTTCCCGTACATACCAATATAAAAACCGAACATATTTACCCGACAAGCCGCCTTGTGAGTATGATAACCGGGATTATAGTTCAACCGAATAAAGCAATCGTAGGAGCCAATGCATTTGCCCACGAAGCTGGAATCCATCAGGATGGCATGCTGAAAAATCCCATGACATATGAAATTATGAAGCCCGAAACCATAGGGTTAAGTACGAGTAAGCTTGTTATAGGAAAGCATTCTGGCAGGCATGCACTTCGCTCACATTTAAAGGAATTAGGATACGATCTTAGTGATGAAGAGTTAAAGCTTATATTTAAAAAATTCAAGGAGCTCGCTGATAAGAAAAAACATGTTTTAGATGAAGATCTGGAAGTCATTGTTACTGAGGGCATTTTAAGAACAGCGGAAGTCTTCAATCTTGAATATCTTCATGTTTCAAGCGGAACAACAGTTAAGCCGACTGCAAATGTTAAACTCAAAATAAATGAAAAATCTGTAGAAGGCTCTGGATCCGGAAACGGCCCGATTGATGCTACTTATAATGTTATTGCAAAACTTACAGGCTCAAAATCCGAACTATTAAGGTTTTCTGTTAGCTCTATAACTGGAGGTACAGATGCACAGGGCGAAGTTACGGTAAGATTAAAAGAAAACGGACTTATTGCCCTGGGCAGGGGGGCTGATCCTGATATTATTACAGCCAGCGCCAAAGCTTATATTAACGGACTTAACCGGCTGGAATACTTGAAAGCAAACCCCATAGAAACATCTGAAGTTATATAAGACGGCAAAGTAAAAAGCCCATCTGCTGTGTTGTGCTTCATCTTTCGTCATTGCGGCGTACTATCAGTACGCCTCTCTCCTCAAGATTCGCACGCCTTGCATATGAACATTTTACTTTGCCGTCAATATTTCTGCATGAATCTCCTCTTTATCATCCTAAGCAGGATGAGATTTATGCAGGTTTTAGGTTTTAAGAGTTCCGATAATATCCGTCACCTTTTGTATATTATTCTTTATAAGAAATTCTTCAATGCCTTCAATTATATCTATAGTGGCATTTGGGTTAATAAAATTAGCTGTTCCAACCTGAACAGCTACAGCGCCTGCGATCAAAAATTCGAGCGCATCCTCTGATGTCATAATTCCACCGACACCGATTACCGGAATTTTTACTTTCTGAACAACCTGCCAAACCATACGAAGAGCTATTGGCTTAATCGCAGGGCCGGAAAGCCCCCCAATAATATTAGCAAGCTTTGGGCGCCGGGTTTCAATATCCACGGCCATGCCAGTAATAGTATTTATCAATGAAATAGAATCTGCTCCCGCCTCTTCCACACTTTTTGCGATCGCTGTAATATCGGTCACATTCGGCGACAGTTTAACTATAAGAGTTTTTGCGGTGCTTTTTCTAACAGCTTTGACAACATTAAACGCTGATTCAGGATCAACACCAAAGGCCATACCCCCTGCTTTTATATTAGGGCATGAAATATTGACCTCAATGCCTGATATCCCATCAATATCATCTATTCGTGATGCAAGCTCCGCATATTCGACAATATCCTTCCCATAAATATTTACAAGGGTAGGTGTTGCAAGTGCTTTTAAGAAAGGAAGCTTTTCTTGCAAAAAGACTTCAAGACCAATGTTTTCAAGACCAACTGCATTTAGCATACCACAAGGCGTTTCAACGATTCTTGGCGGCTTGTTGCCCTTTGAAGGCTCAATTGACAGACCTTTAACAATAATTGCTCCAAGACGGTTCAATTCAACTAGCTCCTCGAATTCACTCGCATAGCCAAACGTGCCGGATGCAGTCATTACAGGGTTCTTAAGCTTTATCTCTCCGATACTGACTTCAAGATTAGGATTTTTCATAATAGCATCCTTGACGGCTTCGTAATCCCGCTTTAGCGGGACTGTGTCGCGCTGCATCCTTCGTCATTGCGACATAGCTATAAGTACGTATCCTGCGGATGCCTCGATAGCGGTATTCCTAAGGACTTGCGCGCCTTGAAACTGTCCCGCCTTGGCGGGATTACTTTGCCGTCTAAATTTCGATTTTTTAAGAGCTCATCTTTGAAATGTTTTTATAAGATATATATTGATAGATATCAAGACACTGTTTTAATATATGTGAACTTAGCGTCTTTGGAGCAGACTTTTTTGACAGGATTAACGGGATTTAAAGAAAGCTCCTATGCTGGAATATCCTCCTCTTTTAAGACTGCAATGTCGGTCAAGCCATTGCGGTCTGTTTTCATGAACACACTTGTTAAGGGGCTAAGAAAGAAAACCGGAAAACTCACCGAGGTTATTGGTTAATCAAAAAACAATTTGAACCAAACAACAAATTCCTTGACAATATTAACAATAATAATTAGTTTTTTTGAGTATATTCTCATAACGGAGTTTTTATGGTAAGGCCAAAAAAAAATCGTATTGTGGCATTCAAGCCGGACGTCAGCTATTTCAAGCCAAGAGGCATACCAATGATAGACTTGACAGAAGTCAATCTAACTGTTGACGAACGTGAATCAATAAGGCTTGC
>SDBT01014962.1_pt1 | contig 12344 bp, 11 predicted proteins | sample 2277101 | NCBI WGS metagenome assembly SDBT01 (sample SAMN10404973, study PRJNA504765) | marine sediment metagenome | isolation source: marine sediment core GS10_PC15, 103 cmbsf | place: Arctic Ocean: Southern Knipovich Ridge | collected 2010
TTAAGTTTAGTTCAAGTTGGTGGTACATAATGGCAAATAAACTTAGTACAGCGTTAAAGGAGAAATGAATATGAAGAAGTTAATAATATGTTTAATAATACTTTTATCGTGTGAAAGTTTTGGGAATATACTTCGCAGGTATGACAACGATCCGCGATTCATACAGGATTCCAACGGAGATTTATCTATAACCGCCCCAGGTGGAGATATTTCTTTTGGAGATGCTAACTTGTCTGATATCGGTACTATTAGCTTAGGTACAAATACAATTCTCGACGGTAATTTTAATGGTAATTGGGCGTTTAACGGTGGCAATTTAAGCGGCATAGGAACTATAACATCGACAGGGGCGATAGAGGGCGTATTTGATATTAACCAACCGGATATTTCAGATACCGCACTTGGTTATCTTGGCGGTGGTGGATTCCGTAGAGGTATAAGTCATAATTGGATACCGTCATATTTGCAAAATATGTCTACCGCCGCAGATTGGACTACATCGGGCGGGACTGATGCGAAGGATACGACATTTTACAGAAGTGGTACGGGTTCGATAAAATTCACCCCGGATGGTTCGGGGACTGAAATGACGTCAGATGTAACTTTTGCATCAATCGATTTATCAAACACTCATATCGTAGTAAAATTTTACATCCACGAGGGTAGTGGTAATACCAGTTATACAAACTTAGAGCGTATAAGATTGCTTGTATGGGGCCCTACTGCGGGTAGTTTTATAGATAATTTTGTTGTTTGGACTAATGGATCATATGAAGCTAATCCTCACTTTGGGTGGGATTATGCAACGCTTGTTCAGTCCGACGTCGGTCAGTTGACGAATGGCGGTGCAGATTATACTGACGTTGACAGGCTTAGAATAGAACTGAAATACACTAATAATACAGCACCAGAAGTGTCTATTGATACCATTGAATTTTATCCAGATAATACTTTCAGCCCAAAGGTTATGTTCAGATTCGATGATGGTATAGCGACGCAGTATGATGCCGGTGGTTATTTAGCAAGTAATGGGATGGTTGCGACATATGGTATTATTGGTTCGGCAGTAGGTTCTGGTAACATATTAACTCTTGCCCAGTTGCGTGATTTACAGGTACAGGGGCATTTAATAGCGAATCACGGCTGGACTACAGATAAATGGGATGATATGACGGCAGTAGAAATTCGGGATAATTTAACGCTAAATGCTGAATGGATGTGCAAGAATGGTTTTACGCAAGGGGCAAGAATAATTATTTCGCCGGGTGGCAGATGGCCGCAACACGCTAAACCCGTTCTTGATGAATTAACTGATTTCGTCTGGCTTGTAATTGGGGCTAGAAATTTAGCAAGAGTTGATACTTTTTACGCTCCGAATATTCAAAGAATTATTGTTGAGACTGTTGATTCAGGAGCAACACCAACAAATGCTAAGGCTTCTGTGGATGATGCAATAGCCGACAATGGTATAATGACAATGATGTATCACGGTGTAACGGCTGGAGATGTAACTACTAAGTTTCAGGCTTTTGTTGATTATGTTGCTACTAAACGTGATGCCGGAGATATTGAAGTTATAACCCCGACAGACCTATTAGGATTAAAAAGTGATTTCTGGAGAGATGTACCGGATGGTATTGCTTATAATCAAGGGACGGTGGGTATCGGTGGGGCTTTCAATTATGCCATTGATACAGCCGCCAATGATACTTATGTTGCTACTGTGCAAGGCATTACCGCTTATAACGCCGGTCTGGTAATCTGGTTGAATCCTGTTACTGATAACACAGGGGCTTGCACACTTAATATCAATTCTTTGGGTGCTAAATCACTAAAGACTGTCTTGGCGGCTGACCCCGGAGATAGTCATATAGACGCTGCTCAAATAGTTCCTCTTGTTTACGATGGAACAAATTTTGTCATATTAACGCCGGATTCTAACCCGTAATTAAAAGGAGTAAAGATTATGAGAAAGACAATAGCAATTTTAATTTTGGGTTTATTTGTTATACGAGTATTAGCTATTCCGCATGTTGCCCTTGTTGACAGGGATATTGTGCAAATTGATCCTGGGCAATTATTCACAGCCAGGAGCAGGTTTGTTACTTTAGATTCTACGGCAAGTGGGGCGACTGCGTCCGCTCTCGGCGTAACTAACCGCACATACCAAGCAGTAAAGACACTCATAGCGGCGGCGGCAAACAACAACGACGAGATAAGTATCTTTGACATTCCCCGAAGTTGGAACGGTGCGATATTCAATGCTATTGGTGTTACTGAAAATTCAACTGTAGCTTGGGATTTACATACCGGGACCTTAGGTGAAGGTAATTTGGATTCAGCTTCTACATCGGCGGATTGTGCTTTGGCATATTTAGGACGATTGACTTTCACCATCGGGACACAAGGGAGTTTGGTATCTACTTTTGAATTTGCCGACACTGTAACAGCCACGCCATCAGATAAAGTAAGCACATGGGGCTCAAAGAGTCCTGGTAGCAATAGAAAAGCAGAGGCTCGTATTGATTTAGACAGCGATGATTTACTTATTGCTGTACCAATAACAGCAACCTCAGATTGCAAATTATTAGGTAAAGGATATTAGGAGTATATCATGTCAGGTGCAGAATTGGCAGGAATATTGGTAACAAGCGGTGGCCCACAAATAGCAGCGTCAGTGAAGCAAATGTCTCCTGCAGAGACTATTATAAATAAGATGGTCGAGATCGAACAGGCTATAGGACAAATGCCAGGAGCAAAATTCGGAGACGATTGCTGTCCGCTTGAACACTTATTTGGTGACGGCCTTTATATTCGAGTAATGAGAGCACCAAAGGGAATGATAAATGTCAGCAAGATACACAAGACAACACACCCATTTTTTATTTTAGAAGGTTCGCTGTCAATACATACGGGCGAAAAAATCATAAATATCAAAGCCCCTCATTACGGCATTACAAAACCTGGCACAAAAAGAATAGTTTATTTTCACGAAGATACTACATGGATAACAGTCCATGCAACTAAAGAGACTGACTTAGAAAAGATCGAAGATGAACTCATTGCAAAGACTTATGATGAACTACCAGAAAATGTAAAGGAGAAATTATGTCTTTCGTAACTGTAGCACTAATAGGGGCCGGAGCGACTGTTGGGGCAGCGGCCTTGAGTAGAAAAAGTGGTGGCGGTGGAGTAGGTTTTCAAGAAGTTCCTGAATCCGAAGAAGCCAAGGAAGCACGCAGAAGGCTACTTGAAATATCCGAAGGGCCATTACCAGAAATACCCTTACAAAAAATAGCCCCCCTTCCAGATATAAGTGAGGAACGGGTACTTGCAAGAGATTTAGCGAAGGAATTTGCACAACCAACAGATTTTTTGAGTTTACCGGAAGTACAGGCTATAATCGCAGAGGCTAGAATAACAGGTGATTTACTTACCAACCGATTAGGTAGAGGCTTACAAAAGGTAGGGGCTGCATCTGGGACACCTGGCAGGGATGTATTGGGACGGGCGGTTACTGATATTGAGCAAAGCCTTACTGCTACATTAGCCCCATTTGCACAAGAGGAACGTTCCCGCAGAGAGAGGCAGATAGGAACACTTGAAACACTTGGACTGACAGAAGAAGAACGTCAAAGAATCTTTGAGCAGGCAGGATTAAGTGCAGAATTTGCTAAAGAATTTGCCGAATCGGAACAGTTACAGACTTTCACTATCCCACTATTACAATCTATCATAGGCTTACAACCCGGAATACAACCAGTAATTCCACAACAGCAAACTCCATTCTTGAGTCAGATCGCACCGATACTTGGTCCGGCATTACAAGGGATTTTGAGTAGAGGTAGGGGAACACCCAACCTTAATCCCACAGTGTTGCCGGCAGGGGCAAACACGACAGGATTTTTAGCATAAGGAGAATATTATGGCAAGGCAGGTATTACCACTAATAGACCTTAGAACACAGGCACAGAGGCAAGGTATAACGAGTTTACAGCAAACGTCTCAGGCCATAGCCGACATTCTACAGGGATTAAACAAAGCAGAACAGACCCGCCGTGAACGAGAGGATTTGGATAGTATAACCAGAGCCATCGCCGGTGGAAAAACTATAACAGAGGCCATTGCGTCGGTTGTAGAGCAAAAGAGAGAATTCGATCCGGGTATTCAGGGTATCTTACAAAAAATAGGCGGAGCCGGTTTGCAAGGTGGTATAGGCAAAGACCTTCAAAGGGCTATTGTAGGGGGGAAACTTACGCAGGCATTAAAGCCGAAAAAGACCCCGACGATTGCACAACAAAGAGCAACAGAGGCACTGAGAGTCGGAGCGGTTCCTGGAACTCCGGAATTTGAGAAAATCGCTAAAGGACCCAAGGTAGGAGAAACTCCTGAAAAGAGACTCCAATTTTGGCAGGACAGGCTCCAGAAAACAGTCGATGCAATAGGATCGCCATTGCCAGGGCAGGAGAAAACCGTAAGAATTGCTCGGAAGAAAATAAGCCAAGCCCTCAAACAAATTGAAAAGCAGGGAGATGTTGTAATAGAAACCGACGAACCGGCAGTTGACCCGAAACAAATAGACACCAAAGGAAAAAACCTTGTAATAAATAAAAAGACCGGCAAACCACAAAAGGTATTTAGCAGGGAAGGAAACTTTGTAGGATTCAGGGGTAAAGATGGGAGTCTTGTAACAGGGGAGAAAAAGGCTTTCAACAGGGATATAGAATTTAGTCATGGTACGGTAGATGAAATATTTGCCAGAGAAGCCGACGAGGGAAAGACCTTTGAAAAGACATTGCAGAATATTCTTGCGAAAACAAACAAGCAGGGCTTCGATAAGGAAAGTGTAACGAAAGCATTTACTGAATGGTGGAATGAAAACAAAACAGGGCAAGCTAAAGACTTATCCACAGAAGAACTATTAAAGATCATAGGCCAATAATGCCGGTAACTATCGAACAGGCAAGAGTGGAATTGCAACGAAGGGAAGTTGTAACACCTGACGAAGCAAGGGTGGAACTTACTCGCAGGGGTGTTTCGTTTGAGCAGTCTATCCAGGATTTTGATTTTTCAGTTGAACCAACAGAAACCGTACCAGATCCACAAGACATAAACTCTCCAGCAATTGAACCAACAGAGATACCACAAATCGGCCCTGCACCAAAACGTGGATTTTTTGAAGGTGGACGAGCACCATTACCGCCTAATGCCGATAGGATAGAAAAACTTGACAGAGCGTTTGATATAGTTGTTGGAACTCCACTAAGGATCGGTCTTAAAGCAACAAAGGGGGTGCTTTTTAATTTGCCTGACTTAGCATGGGCTGGAATAAAGAAAATCACCCCTGACAGTATATGGGAATCAGACGTTAAGAAAATGACGCTAGACCAAGCTATGGATTGGGCTGCCGGAAACGACCCATCGGGTTTTGAAAAGCTAGTTGGTGATATAGCAGAATTCGCAGGACGATTAAAAACCGCAAAGGCGATTGGCACAAAAAGTGGCATATTAGCCAAAGACTTACCAAAAGGAGCGAATATTTTAGATAAAGCTTTTGAATCTGCGAAGTTATTTGGCTTGGGTGAAACAGGCAGGCAATTCCAAAGATTTTTAAGTGAACAAATTGATCCCGAAACAGACTATCAATATGAAGGTGCAAAAGCAGTAATAGTTGATATGGGTTTGGGGGCTGGATTAAGTTTAGGTAATTCATTATTGGTTAAGCCCGCCTTGGCAAGAACTGCTGAAAGTGGAATAGGCAAGGCTATTATCGAAACTTATGATCGCACAATGATAAACATAAGCAAGAAATTCCCCGTCATCGCAGATACTATACGCAAGAATCCAAGCGAACAAATGACGAAATTAGTTGATAAGCAACTTAAAGCAAGGGGTTTTGACCCCAAAGACTTCACGCCGGAACAAAGAGCAGTCGCCAATCACATGGCAAGAGAATTTGAAAAACGCTTCGTAAGGGCATTTAAGAACTTTAAACCACCAGAAGATATAGTTAAAGCCAGAGTGAAACCAAAACTGATTTCAGGAGAGGTAAAACCCCCGACAGCCATAGCACCACAGCCCACAGTTCCCACCAAGCCTGCAATAAAACCCCCTACTAAAGCGGTTGCAAGGCCGGAGGCTGAAATAACGCCTGAGAAACGACCTGCAAAACCAGAAATTGAACGTAAACCTCCTATAAGTAAAGAGGTTACAACAGAAAAACCCCAAGAAGCAGTTACAGATATAAGCAAGCGAATTGATATTGCTTTCAAACAAAATGACTTAGATGCTATGAGGGATATTGTTTTTGAGGTTGAGGAACTGCCAAAAACACCAGAGACGAAAGAATTACTTAAACGTGCACGCATAGTTGATGGTGAAATGGCTATTCGTATGAGGAAGTTACTTCGTGAAAAAATACAAGCCCAACCCCCAAAGGGGGAGGTTACGGCGGTAAAAGGCCAAGAGGCTGCAAAGCCAACAAAGATAACTGATAGCCTTGATAAACTCGAAGGGGTTGAAAAGACATTTTTTAAAGACGATACCTTATCCGTTTTCTTTGACGAGACAGTTTCAAAAGATGCTGTCAATATTCGTATCCAAAAAGAATTAGCCGACAAAAGGTTATTGGATTCCGTTAAAACGATAAAATTCTTATCAACCCCAAAGGGAACTTTCGAGCAAGCCCAACCCCCAAAGGGGAAAGAACAGGTTAAAATCCAGCAAGCAAAGAACAAGGCTCAAGCCACAGGTAAAACCAAAACTATAATCAAAGAAGGCAAGCGGGTTGATATTGTACCCGATGAGGATGTATCTATTGTTGAAGATCTTGGAACATTAGGGGCAGCTGAAACCATACCAAAAATCGAGGCTTCACTTGAACCTAAAGGCAAGCCAGTTGCGGCAAGGGACGTTATATTTCAGATGGAGAGGGATTTCGGCGTCCCGTTCAGAAGTAAGATTACTCACATGTTCCGCAAGAAAATAGCCCATTTTCAGATAAGGTCTAAACTTATCAGGTCTATTGACGTAAGAGACTTATCGACAGCGACACATGAGTTAGGGCATCATTTAGACCACAACTTTTTTGGACTTATACACAAACATCCACCAAAAGGATCAACGCAGGAATTACTTGATATGGGCAAAGAGTTGTATGGCAAAAGAAAACCGCCTGGAGGATATAAGTCCGAGGGTGTAGCGGAATATATGAGGATGTGGTTGACCGATAATGATGCTGAAAATAGAGCACCGAACTTTACAAAGTGGTTTGACAAATATCTAAAGGACAACCCAAAGGTCGCCAAACGCCTTAGAAGAACCCGAAAATTGATAGAGAAGTGGAAAGCACAAGGGGCAGTTGCAAGGATAGACTCTCAAATTGTCCGGGGCAAAGTAGTAGGGGGCATAAAAGAACGCATTGAAGATGCAATAAAAAAACTCGACACCTTATTACTCGATAGGTTTGCACCTTTGCGAAGATTAAGAGATGAGATCGGGGCCGAACAACTCGCCCCAACAGAAGATCCCTTTGTCGTTGCTACAGCCAACGCAACCAAGTCAGGAGGAAAGGCAGCATTTTTCGCCTTAGAAGGAACTACCGACCTAGCGGGGACGATTAACGGTATAAGTCTGCAAGAAGCACTTGCACCAGTATCTAAAGACATAAAGAATTGGGAGCGATGGGCGGTTGCTGCTCAAGCTAGACACTGGCACGGTTTGGGTTTGAATCCTGGTATAAGTAAAACCGACGCAGACTTTGTTTTTCAGCAATTAAAAAGTCCAGAATTTGAAAAGGCTCTTGATGAGTTTACCAAATGGCAACACAGAGGTTTAGATTACATGGTTGAGGCTGGGGCTATAGAAAAATCAATAGTAGACGCGATCAAACAAAAACACCCTATTCATGTACCATTCAAACGTGCGTTTAAAGAAGGTGAAATACAACAGAAATTCGTTCCGGGAAGAGGTTTTGTTGAAACCGGCAGCCCTATAAAGAAATTTAAAGGCTCCGGTAGGGCAATTAAAGATCCCATTCAAGAAGCTTTATTGGGTATGGAGGCGATGATCTCAACTGCACAAAAGGCTCAGGTGTCTCTTGCAATGGCTAATCTGGCCGACAGATTCCCCGGAGTAGGCAAACACATTGTAAGGATACCAGCCCCGCAGGTTCCGACGACTTTTAGAGCCGAACAGATAAAAGGTGATATTGTAAAGATAGCTATTCAAAAATTGGGAGCCAATCCTGTCGAAGCGAATTTTGCAGCATGGATGGATACTTGGAACACAGACCTTACAGTATTTACGAAAGGGTTTAGATTTACGGGCAAGGAAAACGTCATATCAATAGTCAGGAATGATAAACGTCTTTTTTATGAAGTATCTCCTGATCTATTCAAAACTTTAAAGGGACTGGACAAATTTACACTACCTTGGTATTTGGATTTTTGGATGGGTAAAGCTAATCGAGCATTAAAGTTAGGGGCAACAGGTGTCAATCCAGAATTCGCTTTAAGGAATTTTATTCGAGATTTACAGACTTTTGGTGTGACTACAGAATTTGCAAAGGGCAACTTTCTTTCTGGCATAAAAGGGATTGGGAAAGACATTAAGACCGACGTTTCAAGTATAGCTGAAAAATTCGGGGTTACGATCCAAAAAGATGAAGATGTTTTAAGGTTCAGGGCATTAGGCGGGGAACTTGCGACTTTCATTCTTCAAGATAAATCAGGGGTCAAACATTTAAAGTCAACAGTCCTGGCAAGCGACGGAACTAAATATGTTGTAAATACTTTCCTCCATCCCATAGATGTATTGAGGGAACTTGTTGGTATTACCGAGGTTGGCACAAGAATAGGTGAGTTTAGTCCAGCATTACAAGAAGGTGAGCGTAGATATGGCAAAGGTACAGCAGACGCAGCGATGTTCGCCCTGAACGCCGCCCAAGATGTTACAGTGAACTTTTCAAAGATGGGGACGTTGTTTCAAATTCTAAATCAGACGATACCTTTTTCAAACGTAGCTGTTCAGGGTCCCGTAAAATTGTTTCAGACTTTCCGCAAACGACCTTTAAGAAGTATTCGCCGGGCTATTATAGGGCTGACGATCCCTGCCGTTTTATTGTGGTGGAGAAACAAAGACAAAAAATGGTGGAAACAAATGCCCGACCACGAAAAAGGAAATTATTTGCACATTGAAAATCCCAAAGACTCCAACGAGATATTCAGATTTCCTGTTGCTTTTGAATTAGGTCATGTATTCCAGACATTACCAGTAACAGCCTTAGATGCTTTATATCAAAACGATCCAAGTGATGTTATTCCAATGTTTGAATTTGCCCTAAAACAAGCAAACCCCTTAGATTGGCCTGCTGCTATTGGTCCCATTATAGACGTAAAAGAAAACAAAGATTTTGCAGGAAGGCCAATAGTTCCGCGAAGCGTTGAAGGGCGGCTCCCGGAAGATAGATTTACAACCCGAAGTACGGCCTTAATGAAATTTGTAGGACGGAAATTAAAAATGTCGCCTGCCGAGTTGGATTTTCTTGTAAATAGTTATTCGGGCGGACTTTATGGTAGAACGGCAAGGCTTTTAACTTCGACAACAGAAGAGCCGGAAAATAAGTCCGATCTGCCAATTATAGGAACATTATTTTTACGAGATCCATTTGCACCAAGAAAACAAATTGAAAGATTTTACACCAGACTTGAACTGTTGAGTCAGAAAAACCAATCCAAGAAAATAACCGATACAGAGTTGAAGGAATTTCGGATAAGAAACAAAATAGCTAGGGCAATTTCTCCACAATGGAAAGTATTAAGGGACGCAAAGACGGCTAAAAGCCGGAAAAAGATATACAAAAAAATGGAGAACGCTATAAATAGGGGCGACAAAGCAATTATAAGAGTTAGTAAATAGGAGAAGCATCATGGTAAAGGCAGATAAGTGGGAATGGTTGAAGCGAGTTATGATAATCGCGGTTACGGTAGGATCGCTTATAGGTATGGTTTATGGGGCTATAAGTTATTTCGCCAAACAAAAGACAGTAACTTTAATCGACAGACGTTTAGAGTTAGCTATCCAGGATGACACCGTAAATCGGGCACAAGGTGAAGTTGACTGGATAGAGCAACGGGCAATATTTGAAAGGAGGACGGAAGAAAAAACACCCACTGAAGAAGATATGATAGAACGTGCTAAACAAAAAGTAATTGATGCCAAAGCAGTAAGAGCAGAAAAACAAAAGGCATATGAAGCAGCGAAATGACCGAACAAGAACTTCGAGAGCGTAATGCAGAGTTACAAAATACAATTAAGGAGTTACTTTGTGAAAACCATTGTAGTTATTGTCCTGTTTTTATCATTCGTAAGTGGATGCGGCGTTTCAAGACATTCAGGGCTAATAGAGACATTCGGCCCCGAAGGTAATTCTATGGGTTGTTATGTTGTAACTTTAGACAGGCCGATGTCAATGGAAGTTACAGACCCAAACGGCGTTATGGTGAAAGCCGACAGCCGGGGCGATTCAAGTTGGGGTCAATTTATAAAGGGTATGATAGAAATAATAACTCTTGGTTTAGTAGTAAATGATTAGGGATTTAAAATGAAATACAGCAAAACCAAAGGTTACAAATACAAACTCGAAGAAGATCAAAAGACTCTCGTTAATATTCCAGAAGAATCATGGAACGATTACATATCATTAGACCAGGGCATCCTGATTATTAAGAAAGGATACGCTTGGGATGGATCGAGTATCCCTCTTAAAAAATACATAGGATGGTTATGGAATTTTGATAAATATTGTAGAATAGCCAGCCTTGTTCACGATGCACTGTGTCAGTTAATGAGAGAGAGGTTATTGTCAAAAGACTACAAAGAATACACTGATAAATTATACAGGAAAATGTGTATAGGTGGCGGCATGAGAATAAAGACAGCAGAACGCCGATACAGGTATTTAAGAAAACACGGTGACACTTATATAGAAAAAGAAGAACACCCAAGAGACGAAATATTTGAAATCTAACCTCCTCCTTTCAAAACATGGATGGAAGAAACGTTATGGATGGCGTGAAAACGGGGTTTTCCCCTAGTCACGTATGGGGGAAACCCTGACTTTTAACAATCTTCAAAGAAATCAGATTTTTCATTTGACATTTTTCCCCCGCCTAACCGATAATAGTAAATATGAATTACGCTACGATACAAACTACAAATTATTACCGACCGCAGGGAATCTTCTCAATCCTTTTTTGTGTCGTAGCGACTTCAATCAGGTCGAAGGTTCCCTGTTTTATAGAAAGGATGAGAAAATGGATTCACTGTTATATCTATTGATATGGTTGAATGTTGCTATGGCGACAATTAGTGCTGCTAAAAAAAAGTATTGGTGTGTTGTTCTGAATAGTTTGACAGCGATAATACTGGCAATACAAATATTTGGCAAAACTTTGACTTAACCTCTATTTTATAGGAGAGAAGAAATGAAACGCTTAAATCTGAATGAGACTTGGGTCTTGTGCCTGAAGATGTGGAAGTGGATAGCTAAAGAAGTCAGGGCTGGCAATGGCAAATCAGTCAATATGCTTAAAAAAGAATGGCTTAAAAAGCATGAATTTGAAAATGTTGCCGATGATTGTTTTTTTTGTGATTATGTCACAATAAGAAAGAGAGACTGCATGATATGTCCCGCCGTCAAAATAGACAAGAATTTTTATTGTTCTGACTCTAATCATAATTGGTTTTACAAACCCTTTACTTTCTACAAAACCATCGTCGCCCTGAATAAGATAAGGTTGGCTAAGGAGAAGAAATGAAACGAGACTTGCTGGAAGGAAAGTAGAATGAGTAATGAAGAATTAGTAGAAGAACTTGAAAGAGGCAAACAAGCTGCCAAAGACTTAGTAGAGCATTTTGAGAATATGGGCAATCCGGCAAAATGTTTTATTCCAGTCGAAACCGATAATGGTTGCTATCATGTAACCGTAATCAAAACTTTATGAGGATATAAAAATGGATACAGAACAAATAAAACAAATGGCAAAAGATGTAAATAACGTTGCAACGGCCTCTTTTCAGATTGGTATGGAACACGCCAAGCGTCCATCATTGGCAAAGATTAAAGAACTTGAAGTAGCTTGTAAATTAGCCAAACACGAACTTCTTGAAATTACAAATGATTCATTTGCTTTGGCGGCTATTGAGCAAGCTCTGAAATGAAGGAGAAGAAATGAATATAGAATTTATTACAAAAGAAATTGCTTCAGGAAAGGAATTTTTTGAAGATACCGAAGTCTCATCTATAGAGAATGCAGAAAGTGAATTGAAAACACTTATTGAAA
>SDBT01014963.1_pt1 | contig 12344 bp, 8 predicted proteins | sample 2277101 | NCBI WGS metagenome assembly SDBT01 (sample SAMN10404973, study PRJNA504765) | marine sediment metagenome | isolation source: marine sediment core GS10_PC15, 103 cmbsf | place: Arctic Ocean: Southern Knipovich Ridge | collected 2010
GATAATGCTCCATATTGTTCTGTCCATACTCGCACCTTTCTTGTCTGCTAAACAGGTGGTGTAAGTATGGACTTTTTATTACCTTAAGCGCAAGAATATTCCCCGTCGCGCGCATTCCTCAACTAGTTGCACGCCCTACTTTTTGAATTCACAAGTTAATCAACGGCCGGCTTACAACCCCGGGTACCACTTCTTTGCGTTGGTGCAGAACAACTTTTCCAGCACGTCTTGAGGAAGTGAGATGCCCTTGATCTTGTAGCCCTTGATATCCACGGTCTTGTCGGTGGCGTAATACTCCCAGCCGGTCTTGATGGCATTGATCATAGCCCACATCGATGCAGCCACATCTTCGTCGCTCATTTCCAGATGGCCCTTGCCCTTGATGCTGCGATCCGTGCCGAACATGAGCCGATCCTGGTACTTGATGAAAAAGTCGCGCACCCTGGTCGGGTCCTGGAACGAAAGATCGATAATCCGCGTCCAGCCGGAAGTGTCGACGGCGAAATTCGGGTACTTATCGAACCGCTTGGCCTGTTCGTCTATGTCGTATTCCATGCAGCCGAAGTGAGCACCGACGAAATGCATCTTCGGGTAGCGTGCGATTACATTATCGCGAGCAGCCATGATGACTGAGTGATGCGGCTTCTCGGGCTTATCGTACATGTAGTAGTTGGGGTTGTTGCTGTAGTATTTGCTGTAGGCGTTCTTTTCGCCGAACGGCTGCCAGCAGCCCATCGCCTCAGCCACGTGGGCGATGTGGGTAACGTCGTTTTCTTCCAGCCAGGTAAACAGCGGCGCGAAGATTGGATCGTCGATCTGGAGATAGCTGCCGTCAGCCTTCTGTTTCATCATGCCGATAGATTTGAATATCTTCAGGCCGACGGCGCCGTTTGCGACGTCCCGGGCGATCTCGGCGACGGCCCTTTGACCATACTCGGCGGCGTCGAAATCTTCGTTCTCACACTCCGGGACAATAATGGAGGTGATCCAGCCGTACTGGTCGGGATATTCCTTGATCAGCCGGCTGTAGGTCTCGCCGCGCTCCTGCCCGCCGATGTTGACGACCTTGAGATTGTTGTTGGCCATCCATTCGATCATGGCCGGGCTCTCACCGCCATAATGCGCGTGGGCGTCGATCAGCGGGAAACCTGCTGGAATCCTGATCGCTTTTATCGTCTCCATATCGGGGACATCATCCTGCGTGGTGCGTTTGTCTAATTCTTTGGGTAATTCCTGTGCCATGGCGTCATTCTCCAATCTGTAATTTACGTGTATGGGTTTTCGTAAACTTTATACGTATCTATCTCACTTGCCGGCATGCGGCAGGCCGTTGGGGTAAGCCGCCTTGAGGGTCGCTACTTCCAGATCCGCAATCAGCATCAACCCGCGAGCGTTTGGATGGACGTCCCTGAACCACTGCGCGCCGTCTTCGATGCGTTCGGCATCCTTCGAGTCATCTACAATCACTTTGCGGTAGTGCTTCCTGGACAGCTCTTGATTGCGGATGTACATATCCCAGTTGCCGGCGTTCATTTCATCAACCAGCTTCTGATAGACATCTACGAGAACGTAGCCGCGCTCTTTTGCAAGCTGTCGGGTCTGCGAATAAAAATTCTCGCTGATCGGTTCCTCGGCATCGGGGCCATGGGCTGCCCACCAGTCGCGGGTTTTAACTTTCATCGATGTGCAAAGCACGATTTTCACGCCGGGGAAATCAGCTTCGATCCGGTCGCACATAGCGGCCTGGCGGGCCTTAAATTCGGCCGGGCCGTAGGCATCCTCGTCGTTTATGCCGAACTGGATAATCGCCAGGTCGGCATGAGCGATCACGCCGGCGCACTTGGTGTCGTAGGTACTGCCCTTGCGCATTAACTTGGCGATAGTGCTGCCGCCCTGAGATACGTTATGGCAGAAGATGTTCTCCGTACCGTAAACCTCGCGAAGCTTAGCCTGGGTGAGCGTATCGATCGTCTCGCCGCCGCGAGCAGCGTTTGTTATCGAATCGCCAAAATGCACGATATGGATCATCGGATCACCTTCATCCTCTTTTTCTTCGAAGGCCCAAAGAGCCAGGCCCCCAAGGATGCAGAGAACCGCAATAATGATTCGCCAGGACATGCATGATTCTCCCTTGCTATCAGGATGGAGAAGAACTCTTCAGGATGGCTGCACACGAAAATACTCTTTTGTCAGTCGAGATGCAACCAGAGGAGTCCCTTATTGAAAGACAGTCAATAGGGTTTTAGATGGTGATTTCTGCGCGAGCGGTTTTTATTGGGAGCTTTGTCGAGCTCTTATCCGCTGCGCCTCGTCCAGCAAGACCGCAGCCGGTACGCGCGTGGAGTAGTCCGGATCGGCATGAGCGAAACGGATCACCCCTTTAGAGTCGATTATATAACCTGCCGGGACTGGCAGCTTGTGATGGGACTTACCCGATGCTTTTTGGATATCGACCCCGTAACGGGTCCTGTACTCGTTGAATGTGTCATCGCCCAGGCGGAAGGACAAACCAAACGCATCCGAGGCAGCCATGTCGGAATCGGACAACAGAGTGTAGTTCAGGTCCAGTTTATCAGAGAACGCCGGTAGCAATCCGGGTTGATCGGGGCTGATGGCTATGATCTGATAGCCCAGTTTCTGAAACTCCGGCTGGAAATTGCGAAGCTCGGTTAGCTGCTTCTTACAGAACGAACACCAGGACCCCCGATAGAAAATCAGTACGGTAGGCTTACCCGCTGTCAGGGCCGCTAGCGAAACCAGAATATCGCCGGCGGTCCTTACCGGCGCATCGGGAATGGTATAACCCACCCCCAAAGGCCTCTCGTCAGAGATATGCGGCGTTGCCCACACCTGCGACTGGCTCTGGAAGGTGTTATCGCAACCGACAACTGCCATTAAACTGAACAATACCCCCCCTATAACCACTTCCCTGTATGCCATGGTCTCACCTCCAGGTCATTGTAGGGTGGCGACCTGTAAGCATTACCGAATTAATATCGAGCCATTAGGGAAAACCACGTATTGGCCGGGCAAATCGCTTTGAAAAACCGGACAGCCGGCCCAGTACTCTGCAGCAGTTCGCCAAGAGAATCTTGACACGCCCAGCTGGTGTTAATAGAGTAAGCGTGAGGATTGGGTACTGATTGTATCCAATCTGTACCTCAGATTACGATAGATCTGCAGCCAGCCGCTGGAGGTTTTTCAATTTGGTGGTTTAAATGAGAAAACCCGTTGGGGCCGTTAGCTCAGTTGGCTAGAGCGCCTGCTCGACACGCAGGAAGTCACTGGTTCAAGTCCAGTACGGCCCATTGCCCTGCGAAGTCTCCGCGATGGAGGGTTTTTCCTTGCGCAGACGCCACTTGCCATCTGTCGAATCCGTAGAAACCGCGCATAACGTCCCCACCGACTACATTTTATGGCAAGGCCCTGACATCGGATTGCCGATAGTTATTAGAATAACGGCGGGCGGTCTACGTGCTCAAAAGCTTTGGAAGCTTGGCCTGGCCCAGCCATGGTAACCGGGTCTTGGATACATCTAAATCGCATTCGTATCCGCTTGCCAAGGCTATGTATCTTGAGAAGACTGTCTCGAATCGATATGATATAGTTAGGGTTGATGACTTATTAGCCTGACTAGGGTATTTTTTTAAAATAATGAGAGCCACGACGGTGTTGGTTTTTTCAGCCTCGGCCATGCAACTAACTAACTGATCCGGCCAGGGCGGTTTTATTAAATAAAATTCGAGCCACGACGAGGTTGTTTTTTTGGTCTCGTCCATAAAACGGAGGCGCATATGGTTCGATGGAGAAGGGATGGATTCTATGGCTAAATTGAAGTTACTCCCCGAAAACTCTTCAATCGCATTCGTAAGTGATTATCTTCCCCGACGGTGTGGGATCGCTACTTTCACACATGATCTTTGCGAGGCGGTCGCTGGCGCAGCCAAAGGCAAGCATGACGTGTTCACGGTAGCGATGAACGACGTGCCCCAAGGTTATCCATACTCCAATCGCGTGCGGTTCGAGGTGCGTCAGTCTGTTCAAGCGGATTATCGCCTGGCCGCCGAGTTCATGAACATCCACCAGGTCGGTGCGGTCTGCCTGCAACACGAGTACGGCATCTTCGGCGGCGTTTGCGGCGCGCATATCCTTGCGATGCTCAAGCGGCTGAGAAGGCCTTTGATAACCACACTGCATACGATCCTGAAGGATCCGGACGAACAGCAACTGATAGTAATGCGTGAAGTCGCTCGCCTTTCCGACCGGTTGATTACTATGACCAACATCGGCAAGGAGATCCTCAAGGACGTTTACGACGTACCCGCCGAAAAGGTCGCAATGGTCCACCACGGCATTCCCGACGTGCCTTTTGTGGACTCTACGTTTTTCAAGGATCAATTCGGCGTCGAGGGCAGGACTGTTATGTTAACCTTCGGCCTGCTGGGCCCGGGCAAGGGTCTGGAATATGCTGTCGAGGCGATGGCGAAGGTGGTCAAGAAGTACCCCGAGTTGGTTTATATCATCCTGGGCGCTACTCACCCACACGTCAAACGCGAAAATGGCGAGGAATATCGTAACGGCCTGACCAGACGTGTAAATGAACTGGGACTGGCTGACAATGTTCGATTCGTCAACCGATTCGTCGAACTCGATGAACTTTGTGAATACCTCGGTGCCGCCGATCTTTACGTCACGCCATATCTGGGCGAGGCGCAGATCACCTCCGGCACGCTCGCTTATGCGATGGGCGCCGGCAAGGCCGTGATCTCCACGCCATATTGGTACGCTGCGGAAATGCTCTCTGAGGGACGGGGCAGGTTAGTCCCCTTCCGCGATTCCGAAGCCATCGCCGATCAGATACTGGACCTGCTGGATAATGAAAACGAGCGACACGCGATGCGCAAACGCTCGTACACCTTCTGCAGGCAGATGCTCTGGAAGCAGGTCGGGCAGGACTACCTGCGGGTCTTCAACGAAGCTACCGGCGACTGGCTCAAAAAGAAACACGTTACCGTCGCAGCCACCCCGGCCAAAATCGCCTCAACCGATGACGAGTTACCTGAAGTCGACCTTCGACACCTCAAGATAATGACCGACGATACGGGCATCCTCCAGCATTGCCTCTATTCGACACCCGATCGAAATCACGGTTATTGCACAGACGACAATGCGCGGGCATTGATTGCAATGGCAATGCACTGGGACCAGACGCATGACGACACGGCCGTGCCGATGATGCAGAAGTACCTTGGGTTCCTCTCGCACGCGCTGGATTACAAAACGGGCCGGTTCCGCAATTTCATGAACTACGACCGCTCCTGGTCGGAAGTAATCGGCTCGGAAGACAGTCACGGCCGGGCACTTTGGGCCCTGGGCGTCGGAACGGCACTTTGTCCACATGAGGCGATGATAGTACTGTCAACGCGGCTGTTTTTAAGCGGGCTGCCGGCGACGGCCAGCTTTGCTTCACCTCGGGCATGGGCCTTTACCATCATCGGAATCCAGGCCTACCTCCAGCGGTTCGGCGGCGATTCCGAGGCCAGGCGGTATCGGTCCATGCTTGGCGAAAAAATAATGAATCACTTTACAGGGAACATGGCTGAGAACTGGCCCTGGTGTGAGAACGTAGTAACGTACGCCAATGCCAAGCTGCCACACGCACTGATGATGTGCGGCAAGTGGACCCAGCGAAACGATATGATCGACGTCGCCAAGCAGGCACTGGACTGGCTGGTTAAAATTCAGACAAATGACGATTCAATACTCTCGATTGTGGGTACGTCAGGCTGGTACGACCGGGGCGGACAAAAGGCCAGGTTCGACCAACAGCCTATCGAGGCCCACGGCTTGGTAGAAGCCTGTATCGAAGCATATCATATAACAAGAGAACCCCATTGGATCGATTACGCACGAAGGGCGTTTACGTGGTTCTTGGGCGACAATGACCTGCGAACGCCATTATACGATTTTACTACCGGAGGCTGCCGAGACGGCCTGCACTCCGACCGCATTAACGAAAATCAGGGAGCCGAAAGCGTCCTGGCATGGTTGATGAGTTTGCTGTTAATGCACGATCTGCAAATGGAACAAACGTTGGGTGAGTTTTCCGCCGATAAAGCCCCTAAGAAGAGGCCTGCGCCTAAAGCAATTGAAACCCACGGACCTGCCGTAAGTAGTAAGGTAAATAAGTATGCCAAAACCGATAGTAATGGTAAGTAGTTATCCGCCCAGGCTTTGCGGCATTGGAACATTCTGCGAAGAAGCTCGTGAGTTTATTCAAAAGCGCAATCCTGACAGGGATGTCCTGGTCATCAGTCATACAGATGGTGAAGGTGAGGGCGTCTTTCCCCTTATCGACATGACCCGCAGAAATTGGTGGAAGGCCGTCACGGAGAAGGTTGAGGAACTGGACCCATACGTCGTGCATATCGAGCATGAGTATGGCCTGTACGAGTATCGCGATGAGCGAGGCCAGAGCGATGGTAATGCCGGATTCCTGGAACTGCTTGACGCTATCAGCGATTATCCGACGGTAATCGAGCCGCACACCGTTCACGGCCGGCTTACCGATTTCGAAGCCGACTTCGTCTTCAAGATGTGCACCCGGGCCGACGTTGTACTGCTCAAGTGCTTCTACCAGAAGTGGCGCCTCGACTCGAATTTCCGCATGCGTGGCTGGCCCACCCCGCGGAATATCATGGTTATCCCCCATGGGGCCAGGCCTGACCGCAGCTACACACTGGCTGAGGTGGTCGAGTTGCGTAAGGAACTCGGCCTGGACAAAATCCCCTACCTGTCAAAGCACCTCGTAGGCCTGATCGGCTGGATTCAGTCCAACAAGCGTTGGGATATCCTGACCGGCATGTGGGAAGAATGTGCCAATGAGATTCTCGAACGCAGCGGACAGAAGTGGGACCTCCTGGCCGCCGGCACGTGGCGAGATCCGAACCACAAGGCCGACTATGACAAGTACGTCAACGAAGTCCAATTGCTCGAGAAGAAGGGCCTGGCCCACTACTTCGAGTTCGTGCCTCGCGGTGAAATCTACTACAAGATGATGGCCGTTTGCGACTTCATCATACTGCCGAGTACCGACGAGACCCAGTCGGGTACGCTGGCGAGAATCATCGCACTGAACAAGCCTTACATCACCACTGCCCCGCTTGAAGGCCTGACCGCTCAGACCCTCGAAAGCAATGGCGGACTGCTCTTTACCAACCGTAATATGCTCAAAAAGCAGGTGATCGAGCTGGCTTGCAATGAAGGCGCTCGTATGCGAATGGGAAATGCACTGAAAACGTACCTCGACGAGGTAGTATCCTGGGATGTCGTCGCCAGTCAATACAACGAAGCATACGACCTCGCCCGCCAGGCAACCAAGACGCAAAAGCCGGTACTGCTGCCGCTGGAGTTCTAACTTAACCCAGATAGCAGCAACCGGTTTTACACCAACAATAAAGCCACGGGAATTTTCCCGTGGCTTTTCTTATTTACCTAACTGGCCGATTCAGCTTTTCATGACGGAGATCAATATCTCCAACCCCTCGGCCATTTCATCTTCGCCGATCGTAAGTGCCGGTGCCAGCCGAAGTACATTGCCCTTTGCGATGCATACCCAAAGGCCCTTTTCCAGGCACGTCAGCCACAGGTCCTTAGCTTCGATTGCAGGATCAATTTCCATACCAATCAACAGCCCCTTGCTACGGATCTGCTTAATACAGCCCAGGTTCGCATCGCTGATTGCCTTAACAACCCGCTCGCCCTTTAGCCGGGCTGCGGTTACCAGGTCCTGGTCTTCAATCAGTTTCATCATCGCAACAGCCGCCGACGCACACAGGGGATTACCGCCCATCGTGCAGCCATGCGTGCCGGGTACTAACACGTCGGCATATTTTGGCGCCGCTACCATCGCAGCTAAGGGCGTGCCGCCTCCGATGGCCTTGGCCAGTGTCATCACATCCGGAGCGATGCCGTAATGCTGGTGAGCGTACCACTTTCCCGTCCGGGCCGGGGCGGTCCATACCTCGTCGCACACCAGCAGAATCTGCTTTTCGTCACAAAGCCCGCGCAGGCCCTGCATGAATTCGACCGTCGGAATGTTCATGCCGCCTTCAGCCTGAATCGGCTCGACGAACACCCCGGCAGTATCTTTATCAATCGCCGCGCGAACCGCATCGATATCGCCGAAGGGCACCTTAACGCTTCCCGGCAGCATCGGCTCGAAGCCCGCGCCGTAAGAATCCGGCGTGATCGACAGTGAGCCCATAGTCCGGCCGTGGAAGCAATTATCAAAACTGATGATCTTATAGGGTCCATCCGATTTGCGCTGCCCGCCGCGCGAGGCAAGACGAACCAGCTTCAAAGCAGCCTCGTTGGCTTCGGAGCCGCTGTGGCAGTAAAAGACCTTCCCACCAAATCCGTGTCGCGTGATGGCCTCGGCGAGTTCCACCTGCGGCGCACTTGTATGCAGATTACCGTGACAAAACAGCTTCTCAGCCTGGGCCTTTACAGCTTCTACGATCTTGGGGTGACAGTGCCCTGCTACGCCCGCCCCGCCGAAACCGGCGAAGAAGTCTATATAGCATTTCCCGTCGGCGTCCCAGAACCTGCTTCCGAGACCGCGCTCGACTGCTATCGGCAGTCGGCCGTAGTTTTCGATCACGTACTTGCCGGTCGCTTCAACAAGTTGGGAATTGCTGGCCATTGTCTTCTCTCCAATAAATAAACCTTCTTCGCACCGGCCGTACAAATGCACAACCGGCGTGGGGGTAGTTTTTACCTACCCTAGTGCCGTTCGTCAAGTATAGCAGTGTTGTAATCGGGCCATTGCGTGGGGATTCTTGATGGCCTTTCCGGCAGAAGGTACAATCCCAACACCCATTCGCCTGGCGAAAAGCTAAAGGGAAACCATGAAAATTACCGGCACATTTCTCGACGATATATCACACGACGTCCCATCGGCCAATTGGGGGCCCAAACAATGGGCGGCAGACTTCGACGCGATGAAGGCTATCGGCATCGACACGGTCATTATCATCCGCGCTGGCTACAGGGACCAATGCACTTTCGATTCGAAGACTCTCTCCAAGTACTTTTCAGTCAGGCCGGCGTATCTGGACCTGGTGGACGTTTTCCTTAACGAATCTGAGCGCTGCGGAATGGAGCTATACTTCGGCACGTACGATTCCGGCGTTTACTGGCACGAAGGCAATGCTGATAAGGAACTGGAAATTTCCAGGGCCTTCACCGAAGAAGCCCTCAGCCGCTATGGCCAGCGGAAAGCCTTCGCCGGCTGGTACATCTCGAATGAGATCGGCAAGTTCAAAGAAACCACCGTCAGCTTGTACGAACGGTTAGCCCGGCACCTGCGTGAGATCAAAGACATGCCTATTTTGATGTCGCCATATATTCGCGGGTCGAAGATAACCAAAAAGAATACCACGAACCCGGCCGAGCATCGCGATCATTGGGAGAGGATCTTTTCGCGGCTGGGAGGGCTGGTCGATATCGTTGCCTTCCAGGACGGGCAGGTCGAATTCGGCAAACTGGCTGAGTACGCACAAATCAACTCCGAACTTGCGGACAAACACGGCCTGCGTTGTTGGTCGAATGTCGAGTCGTTCGAACGCGGCATGCCAATGGATTACCTACCGATAGCCTGGCCCAATATGCGGTTCAAAATGGAAACTGCCGCCGCTGCCGGCTGTGAAAAACTGATCACTTTCGAGTTCTCACACTTCATGAGCCCCAACAGCATGTACCCCTCGGCGCGGAACCTCTACGAAAGATACACCGAGTGGCTGGAGGAGGGTTGAGACATTCGTTCCGCGTGCAACCGGTTCGACAGGCTCACCGCCAGAAGTAGCACGCCCTACTTACTTCTTCGCACCTGCCGTACAAATGCACAACCGGCGTGGGGGTTGTTTTTACCGAGGCCCGGCCCCTACGTCAAGCCCGCAGAAGACCCCAAACCAACAGCCCGCCTAGAATTAAGTGATGGAACGAGTTGCATACGTATTACTTGCGATAAGTTTGCTCCTGGCAGGGACGAACTGCCGAGGCCGGGCTGCTACGAAGGATGCGAAGTCTATGGCCCCTGAGACCCAAGCGAGAACTCACGAGATTCATTGGAGACAATGGGGGCCCGAAGTCTTCGGCCAAGCCACCCGCCAAGACAAGCTGATCATCTTCGACAGCGGAGCCACCTGGTGTCATTGGTGCCACGAAATGGACCGCTTGACGTACGAGGACCCGGAAGTTGTCGAACTGATCAACTCCCGGTTTGTCCCGGTCAGGATCGACCGCGACCGGCTGCCCCAGGTGGACGCATACTATCAACAGGCAAGGGCTATTCTCAACCCCAACAACCAGGCCGGAGGCTGGCCGCTGACGGTTGTTATCTCACCTGAGGGGTTTGTGCTCTTTAAGGCTACTTTTCTTCCGCCCAGACAGGAGCCCAAGTTCGGCCGGGCCATCGGACTCATTGAAACCCTCAATCAGGTCGACCATATATGGCGAGATAAACGTGAGTTAATTATCGCCTCGGCAGACAAACTAGCTGAAGCTGCCAGCCAACACACAAAGAACCTCTACGACAGGCCTGGAAAGTTAAACCAATCCCTTCTGGATGAAGTTTTCGCCGGACTGACGCTGGCCTTTGACAGCACCCACGGCGGGTTTGGTTCAGCGCCAAAGTTCTTCGCGACAGGGGCATTGGATTTTCTCCTGCTCAAAGCATGGACTCCTGGCGAACCCGCCCAGTCAATGCTGACAAAGACACTGGATATGATGTCGCGCGGCGGGGTTTTCGATCAACTTGGCGGCGGGTTTCATCGTTACAGTGTTGATGAGCGATGGCACGTGCCGCACTTTGAGAAAATGGCATACGATAATGCGCCGTTGCTGGCGATCTATGCAAATGCCTTCGCCCTTACCGGCGAAACGCAATTTGCAGACACAGCCAGGGACATTCTCCACTGGATGAACGGGACGCTTCTGGATGAAAACAGGAAAGGTTTTTACGCAAGCCAGGATGCAGATGTCGGCCACGATGACGACGGCGGGTACTTCACGTGGACTGAATCGCAAATGAGAGCATCGGCTGGCGAAGATGCAGACGTTGCGATTTCATATTACGGTGTAGACCCAATTGGCGATATGGGCGATTCTGCCGGCCAAAACGTGCTGCACCGGCCGCGGACACTGGAACAGGAAGCGAAGCTGCTTTCAATGCAGCCGGAAACTCTCGCACATAAGATTACTGCAGCCAATAAAAAATTGCTCGCTGCTCGTAGTGTCAGACCTGCCCCCAGCGTTGATAAGACAATCTTCGCCGATATCAACGGCATGTGTATCGATGCGTATTTGACGGCTGCGGATCGGCTGGGAGATGAAACCGCGCGAACAGACGCACTGGCAGTGCTGGATTCGGTAATGAGCGAACTGCGCAACGCCGAAGGCGTCTTCGGCCACTATCGACGGGGCGATAAATTGCAAGGTCTCGGTAAGCTGGCCGACCAGGCGTGGATGGGCCGAGCACTACTACATGCCTACCAGGTTACATTGGAACCAAGGTATCTGGAGGCTGCGGTAGCCGTCGCGGACTTCATTTTGGATTCGCTTGTCGATGAAACCGGATCGTTCCTTTCAATGGCCGACACCGCATCAACCGGCCCCGCCGATGTCGAACCGCTGATCGGCTGGCAGGATTCGCCGACCCGTAGCGCCTCTTCAGTTGCCGCCCAGATGCTGATCGACCTGACCTACTTAACCGGCGAGCAGAAATATGCAAACGCTGGAGCCAAAGCGCTCACCAGCTTCGCCGGCGGGGTCAGCCGAAGCTGGTCAATCTTCCTCGGCGGATACGGGGTATCGGCGGAACACTTTTTGAACGGGCCGCGAAGTGTGCTGGTGGTTGGTCCGTCGCAGGACGAGGCAACGATTGCCCTGACCGCCCAGGCGCGGCGGCGATTCGTGCCCGGTGCTATTGTGCTGGCCCTGGACCCGAGCGCAGAAGCCCATCGCAAACAGCTGGAGACCTTGGGTTACGCTGCGATGGATAGGCCGGTTGCCTATGTCTGCCGGGGAAAGTCGTGCCTCGCCCCGGCGTTTGACGTTACCCAACTCAACCGGCGGATCGACGAACTCGCCAAGACGTACTAAGCTTCGATGGGGGTAAGTTTGTAGGGCGCGGGACTTTCTGTGTGGCACAGCTTGCTTGTTGTTCATGGAAGGGACATAGGTAACACATGTGGAAGAGACATAGGTTACAGTTTCAAGCGATACAGTACGGTTTTATTTGGTTGTTATCAAGACATCGTATTTCCTTCCAGGCATAGAACACA
>SDBT01014964.1_pt1 | contig 12344 bp, 10 predicted proteins | sample 2277101 | NCBI WGS metagenome assembly SDBT01 (sample SAMN10404973, study PRJNA504765) | marine sediment metagenome | isolation source: marine sediment core GS10_PC15, 103 cmbsf | place: Arctic Ocean: Southern Knipovich Ridge | collected 2010
ATGAAGGGCGTCTTAAGTTCATTTCCGATACCAATGAACATCCACATATCCAGATTTCAAATTGGGTTCTGGAAGGCTCCGATGAAAATGAGATCAGAAAACAAGCTAAAAGAAATGTTGTATACGTTGCGTTTCAGACCTTTGCGAGGACTGATATAGAAGAAATAATAATCACTTCTGTTCCTTTAACTAAGAATGATAAAAAATATTTAGAAGATTATTCAATAACAACCAGGGTTAAAAGATCTATAGCTAAACAAATTATTAAAAAACAATTAGGAATAGAATCTTTCGAGGAAATATACGGAATAGAATTAGGAGGGCAGTATTATCCAAATGCTCCAAATATCAACTTTAATAAGCTACAGTATCAGAAACTTGAAACAGTATTTAAAGAATTAGTAAATTGAAAAATTCGGCTTTTCGGTTGGCATAATCTATTCCAATGTTTTAATACTTTTCAATTATTAGTTAATACTATTTTGTATATTAGCTATAATAATTGGGGTAATATTGGTCTTTAAAATAAGTATATGAAAACTAAATTTAGACTTCCTGGAATAAAAATGACAATTTTTCAGAAGTTGCTGATAGGAATAATTGCTATGTTGATGCTAAATACCATAATTGCTTTTGTTGGTATTATAAGTATTAACGAACTAGAGAAAACAGCTAATATCATGCTGGAAGAATCTGAGGAGCAAAGCGCTTTTCAGAAGCTAAAATTAAATTTTCAGGAACTCCTTATGCCTGCAAACGATTTCCTTGTCCATGGAAACATGATAGAGCTTAATAATTTTGAACGATTACTTTCAATAATTAAAACACAAATTATTGAATGCAGGGAGATTATCGGACACAATCTCGAAAAAAAGGCTTTAAATGCCCTTGAAAGCAGTCTAAATAAAGTTGAATCTCTGGCATTAGAAATTTTTGAGATAGAAAATCCTGTCGGAAGTATTGAAGGTGCAATTATGATGGAGGAAATGGACGCCATTTCAAATGATGCTATAAACGAAATTGATAAATTATTAATAGTAGCGTCTAAAGAGATGGCTGAATATATTAACACAAACCAGGCAACTAATATCCGAGCTACCAGAATAATTATTATAATAGGACTGTTCATTGCATTTTGTTTGGTAGTTGGTGGTTTTTTCTATGTAAGGGAAATAACGAAACCAATAGAACATTTAGCACAGACAGTGCAAAAAGTATCTTTAGGAGATCTATCTACTAAAGCTAAAGTTAAAACCCGAACACGTGACGAAATTGACGATTTTGCCAAATCATTTAATGACATGATTGGTGTTTTAGAGAAAACAACTGTATCACGAGATTATTTTAACAACATCCTGAACAGAATGGTAGACACCTTAATTATAACCGATGAAAAAGGTACTATTACAATTGTTAACCAGGCAGCACTTGACCTGCTAGAATACACTGAAGAAGAAATTATTGGACAACCTTTTGGGAGGATACTATCTTTAGAAAGTAGTAAAATAGTTTTGAATCTTTATGACTTTTCAAACAAATTAGACGAATCAGTAACAAATGTTTACAACACCTATTATTCAAAATCTGGTAAAGCAATACCGGTTTCTTTTTCCCGGTCGTTAATGTATGACAATGAAAACCTCATTACAGGAATGTTATGTTTAGCGTTTCATAATAAAGAAAATCTTCAGGAAGAGCAACCGGCGGCAGAAGATAATTCAGGAAAGGAATCTAGATATATAAAAGCCGTAGGGGAAATTCCTTTGACCAACCGGGAACTGGAAATAATAAAGTTAATTGCAGAGGAGTTCAGTAATCGCAAAATTGCTGATAAGCTGTTTATCAGTGTAAGAACAGTTGAAACTCACAGAAAAAATATTATGCAAAAATTACATACAAAAAGCGTGATAGCTCTTGTTCATTACGCATCACAAAACGGAATTATATAATTTATTGGAATCGTTTATTTTCCTTTAAAAAATTAGATAATTTACTTTCTGAAACATTCAAACATATTAAATCGAATATTGTCTATACGTAGTTCATGGTGCTAATTACGTGTTTCATGGTATTAACTACGTATTTCATGGTATTTTTTATAATTATCTCGAATTTCAGTATTTCATGGTATTGTGTTTTCTTTAAACAGAAATTACTTTTGCCAGCAAATTTAGGTTAAAGTTTTTGTTTTTATAGTCGGTGTAAAGGCAAGTGTTTTAAGAAAACAAATTCCATGCAAAAACAGGAATTGGATTTTCGCTTTATGAAGCATAAGTTTAAAATTTTCATCAGACTGAATAAACTAAATTATTAACATGGCTTGCTTTATATCGGCTATAATTACAAAAATAAAAATTCTAAGCGTAAAATTTCATTAATTTTTAAATTATTAAACTATGAGGAACAAGTTACAAAAAACAATTTATTTGGTTGCTGTCATTTTACTGGCGATAGTTCTGGTAAAATGCGGTAAAGATGATGAGGTAGATCAATTCTCATCAAATGGAACAAGCGGTGTTGATAAGATTAATACCTATAATGGTGATTACGCGTATGATGTAAATCATTCTGATATTGAATGGGCAACATCATATGCAGGGGTAAACGGTGTTTTAATTGGCCTATTCAACAAAAGAAGGGTAAGCATTGATTTTGACGAAGCTAACCCAAGTTCAGGTAAAATCGAAGCATGGGTACTTCTTAGCTCAGTTAATACAGGTGAAGGCAGAGATGCTGTGGGTGCATGCCTTCATGGTTATCTCGGTGTAGTTTGGACAGGTGGCGATGGAGATACTCTTTCAAATGGTTTAAAAGATCCTACTTTTATAGACCCGGCAACAGATACAGCTTGGTTTACAAGTACAAGTGTTGAAAAATATGGCGATGGTTATTTAGCTATAGGGAATTTTACTTTTCTCGGGGTTACTAAAACAGAAAAACTTTACTTCAATTACCTCGGATATATTGATACAGGCGATCCACCAACTATTAGAAAAGCTGGCTTTCAAGGAACGCTTACATTTAATTCTCGATCGGATTATGGGCTTGTAGCCGGCAGTTCTTATGACCTAACAGGTGATGCCGTGAAGCTCACTATAAGTTGTAATTTGACAAAAGCTCTTTAATTAACTAAGTAATAAAACAAATTCATTATGAGGACTTTATTAAAAATAACATCAATTACTTTTGCGATTTGCGCGTTGTTTGCGTTAAACTCGTGTGAAAAAGATGATCCAGGGATGGATGGGAAAAAAACTATTGTAGGAAATGTTAGATATATAGATGGAAATGTTGAAGGTGCAACGGTTTATATCACTTTTGATGCAACTGGAGCAACTAATACATATGATTACACTACCACTACTGATGCGTCAGGCAATTACAGATTTGAAAACCTGAGCAAAGGAGATTATTTTATTGACGCGGATTACACTGATGACCTTGGATTCTATTTTGAATCAGCTGGGGCGCATATTGAAATAAAAAACAGTAAGGAAAAAGAGAAGATAACAGTTAATCTGGTATTGGAATAAAGTTTTATCAAATTAAATAATCTATCGCAATAAAATAAGGATATTCTGATATTATAAAGGTCTTGGAATATCCTTTTTTTTAGTAACGATTGGTTCTGTAAAAACATAAATTATGAAAAAACTAATATTAATTTCAATAAGTGGATTATTAATTCTCATCATTTCTGCTTATAATAATGGTGCGCCTCCGGGATATACTGGTGCACCGGGTGATAATACATGCATTTTATGTCATTTCGATTTTCAATTAAATTCTGGTTCTGCCACCACATCTATCACAGGGATATCATTTTATACACCATCTCAAACATATGCTGTAACTGTATCTTTAAATCCCGTTCAAGCCTTAAATAAAAACGGATTTGAGTTAGTCGTCCTTGAAGATGCGGGTAATACAAATGTAGGCACACTAACTGTTACTGATGCTCTCAATACAAAAATAGTAACGGGTGGAGGTAAAGATTATATAACATTTAATGAAGCCGGATCTAATCTAAATTCATGGTCATTTGACTGGACGGCACCATCTACCTATGTTGGTTCAATAACTTTTTATGCCTCTTTTAATGACGCCGATAACGGTAGTGGCCCCGGTGATGACTTTATTTATACAACTTCATTAACTGTTGATTCAATAAATACAATTGGCATAAACAACATTTTAACTACTCCTGTAGGTATTAAGGTTTATCCGAATCCCGCTATTAATAAAGTATATATTAAGTATAAACTTAATAATAGTGATAAGGTTGAAATTTCAATAATGGATATTCAAGGTAAAGACATTCTTGTGTTGCTTTCAGAAACAGAAAGCCAAGGTTCTCATACTCACGAATTTGATGTTTCTGATTATACCCCTGGATTATATTTCTTTTCAGTGAAGACAGGGAAAGAAACATCTATTTTTAAAATAATTAAATCAACTCAGTAGTGTCCTTCCTTTCTCGACTTTACTATATTATTATTTTTAAGAACCTGTAAATGTTGTGATTTAATTTACTAATTCGGCTAATATGTTCTTCCATTTATCCAAGAGTAGCATATAGCCTTTATCTTTCAAAAGTTGAAAACGGCTATTCGGTAACAGATCAGCCTGATATTGTCCTTGATTCAATGGAACATTTTTGTCTTTGTCTCCTTGCCAAATATCAAATCTTGTTTGAATTTCTTTTATATCAAATTTCCAACAGAAATTGATAATAATGTCATCTCTTGCAGGCCTGTTGGTAGAAATATATAGTATTTCAAGTTCGGTCAAAATAGTCTGATCAGCAGGTGTGCTCAAACCGGGAACCTCCTGATCCATTAAAATGAAAAACCGGCCTTCAGTTAGGATCACCATATTCTGCAAAACCAAGAGTACTGCCGTCTTTCAATTTTAGCGTTTGATTTGTTGTCCATTATAACTATGTTAATATATCCATAAGCTGTGATTGGACCACCCATTTGAATTTGGTATTCATATGATTCACCTTCTAAAACATTAGTATCGGTAAAAAATGTTGCAGTACCCGGAAGAGTAACATAATGTGGCCTAGAAAATGTTTTTTATTTCTTGATGAATTTCAAATTATTTATGTTAAAATCTTCGAAAATGATGGCAATTGCAATTTTGACCATGAAAGTAAACATTAAAAACCCTACGGAAAATATCATTACTGCGGTTCTTATTTCAACAAGAGATTGTGTGTAAATATATAGTTGACCTAAAACATCAGGAGTGAATCCCGGTATGATTAAAGTTATTCCCTTCTCAATATATGCACTTATATATATCAATACAGCGCCAATATTTAATGTTATGAAATTTTTACGGGTACTTGGAACCAATAATAAGAAAAACGCAATGATGGCCATTATAATGGATGACCATGCATACATAACAAGTTCATTGTTTTTTTCAAGACCGAAATAGAGATATTTCCAAAACAAGATATGCTCAGTATTCGAATAAAATTCTTTGAAAACTTCTGCAATTAAAAAAAATAAATTAATAAAAATTGCATAAACCATGAGTTCAGCAATTTTCCAAATTGCCTCATTTTTAATTTCAAACTTTGTGGTTTTCTGAAGGACCTGAAAAAGAATTATAAGTATTGCCGGGCCAGAACAAAATGCGGTGGCTAAAAACCTTGGAGCCAAAAGAGCACTATTCCAAAAAGGTCTGGCTGGAAGAGCATTAAAAAGAAATGCAGTTACAGTATGAATTGCAATTGCAGCAGGAATACTCATCAATACAAGGGGTATAACAGTTGATGTTTTTACCTCTTTCTTATAAAAATAGCAATATAATAAATATGTTACTACAACCAAATTTAGTATAAAATATAGGAAAAGTGCAAAGAAATCCCAGGAAAGAATAGATGATGGAAAATTCATTGTTCCAACAATAGGAAGCATGTGCCAGAATTTAAGAGGGCTACCAATATCAACAACAATAAAGCATATACTCATAAATACTGCGCAAATTGCTAATATCTCTCCGAAGATTACAATTTCCTTTATAGGCTTCCAATTATATATATATGCTGGAATTACCAACATTATAGCAGCGGCAGCAACACCTACAAGAAATGCAAAATTCCCAATATAGAATCCCCATGAAACAGAATCACGCATATTGGTAACTATCAAACCTTCATTTAACTGATCGAAATAACCAAATCCCCCCCAGATTATTAGCAGAATTAAAAATATAACCCAGCTATAATAAAACTTTCCGCCTTTGAAAATTATTTTATGACTGGTAAGAATAAATTGTATGAAATTCATATGTAAAATATTTTTAATTTATTGTAATCAAAAAATTCTCAATATATTTTTATCCAAAGAAATAATAAAACTTTGGAAGAGTATTAAGTTCTCCTTTTAGAACCAGAACACGTTTATTCTCCAAAATATACCTTATTTCACTCTCCGGATCTAAAAGATTACCAAATTTTCTTGCTCCAACAGGACATACTTCAACACATGCCGGATACTTATTATTTCTGACTCTTTGTATGCAGAATGTGCATTTTTCCATGACTCCCTTTTTACGTGGCCTGTTTCCAAGATAATGTGTTTCAGGGATGACTTCTTCAGAAGGAATATTGGGCTCTGCCCAATTGAAATGCCTTGCACCATAAGGACAAGCCGCCATGCAATATCTGCAACCAATGCACCAATCATAATCAATGACAACTATTCCATCGCGCTCTTGCCATGTTGCTTTAACCGGGCAGACTGTTATACATTGAGGATTCCGGCATTGTTGGCAACTAACCGGAACATAAAACTGACCCTCTTCAGGAACATTAACAGGATTATAATGAACATTAGAATGCGTGAAATCAATTCCTTTATCCTTATCCATTTGAAGAACTTGAATCCAGTGAATCTGGGGGTCACGTGACTGATTATTTTCATCAACACAAGAATAAACACACCTTCTACAACCGACACATCTTGATAAATCAAGGCCATATCCAAATTCAGTTCCATCTAATGCTTCTTTAGCAGATACCTTAAATTCCTTTCCATATTTTGCAGTATATTTTTTTTCAAGATTTCTAATTACATCATCAATTTCCGATTTTGATAAGGTCCTGAAATTTCGTTGAAAAAACTCCTCAATGTCCTGCGAACTGCATCCTGCAATAGCTAAAGCTCCAACTGTTGCTACTGGTAATTTCTTTAAAAAACCTCTTCGAGAAAGGCTACTGTTTTTTTTTCGCATATCGTGCAAACTTTGTTACAATATTTATATTGTCAATTCAATTCTTCTTGTCTGATAGGGGGCGGTTTAGGTTTAATTGGTTTAAATTTTGGAGAATGTGGATTATGACAATGTACACACAGATAATATTTTTTTTCGCCGTTCCATTTTCCTGTACGTTTACCATGCACTCCCGCTTTCCAATCCCGAAGTTTATCTCCATGGCATTGGCCACATAATTTATATGATTCGTCAAATCCCAATAATTTACCACTTGCAAGCTTAAGAGAATCTCTATTCATATCATAATGGCAATCAAGACACCATCTGTGCTCTTTATCATGATCAAAACCCAGATCAATTTCTTCATGCATAAACAATTCTCTTCTCATCGGATTGCTTTTGATTTCAATATGACATTCCGAACAAGGAAATATTCCTTCTGTAAAAGGAGGCGCTTTAACAGCTATATCCTTACTGGGTTCTAATTCAATCTGTTCTGGCACCTCTTTTTTTACTGTAGATTTTTTCCCCTTGCTATTGCTGCATCCATAAGATAGTATTAAAGCTAATGCAAAGATGGCAAACAAAGTCATATTTAATCTGCAATTTTTATCTTTCATAGTAAATTTTTCTTTTGCCAAGACAACGAATCATAATGCCCCAGTATTTGACTATTTATAATAAAAGCAAAGATAAACAATATTTCTTCCTCTAATATTATTTTTGGATAAATTATTAAGAAAAAGGGATTTAAATTAAAATATGCATGTTTTATAATAAAAAAATCAATATTTATCTACGTTTATTGATATTTATTAATCATTATTGGGCCTTAATCAAAATACAAAAATAATCTTGCCCGCCGACATATTGCTGATATATTGCCGTAAGGCATTGTAAACATTATCAAGATCGAAGCTTTTTTGAATGTTTGTTACAATTTCTTTTGATATGAAGAGGTCCTGTAACTTGTCTGAAACATCCTCGAAATCTTCATCACTGATTGATGTCATCCATTCATTGAGATTAAAACCTGTAATGGATTTATCATTAAAAATCATATCCAATACATCAATACCACTAACGGGTTTTCCAGATAATCCACCATATAGAATTACTTCTGATTTTTCGGGCATTGCATTAAAAATCTGTCCGGTTACTTCTCCACCAACAGCTTCAAAAGCGGTAGTGGCGTTTAACTCAAATGCAAGAGTTTTAAGTTTGTTTTCAAATTCTTCATCATTAAGAAGTAAAACGTGTTGCTCGCCCTGTTTTTGCAGTAGGGTAATATGCTCTTCTTTTCTTACAAATTTCTTCATTAATAGCAAAAAAACCATATCCCTTGTTTAAAAAATGTTCTATAACCCTTGGCAGGGCATATATGACTTTTTCTTTCGCCTTTATACTGTCGTGAAACACAACAATTGAACCTTCTTTTGTATTGTTGACGACGTTTTTCAGGCACTTTTCTTTTGTATCTGATTTGTCAAAATCACCACTTAAAACAGTCCATAGAATCAAACAAAAGTCTTTTTTCAGAATAGATATTTGCCTCGTCTTCATTCTTCCATACGTAGGACGGAATAAAGAAGTCGTAAAAATATCATTGCATTTATTAGTATTTTTAATGTATAATAATGTATTTGTATTATAACCATTGATGTGATTGTAGGTGTGATTCCCAATGGTATGTCCGTTTGCCACTATTTGATCAAAGATGATTGGATATTTTTCAATATTTTTCCCAACACAGAAAAAGCTGGCTTTTGCATTATACATATTTAAAATATCCAAAACATCCGGAGTAATTTCCGGATGAGGCCCATCATCGAAAGTGAGGAAGATTTTCTTTTCATTTGTCGGAATTTTCCAAACAAATGAATAAAAAAAAGTTTGCAGTAAATATGGTGATTTAATAAAATACATTTTTTAGGCATTATGGCTGAAACAAGGCATCCGTACCACCACCCATTATTAATTGGATTCTTTCTGTTAATTCACTTTGACCAAATTCCCTGGTAATATTTTGCAATCTTTGCATCAGTGCTTTGGTATCCTGCTTTTGGTAAATCATTGACAGGTAATTATCATGAAAATCTAAAATTTTGTTAATAATTTTATTACCCTTTTCCGCTTCACCTTTCTTATAATAATTTCTGGCAAGTGGCATATTTATCGTAACCAGCCGGTGCATAACACCAAGTGTTTGCTCAAGTTCAGGCCGGATTTTTTTAGCCTGTTCTCTTTTGAAAGACAAGTAGTATTTTATATCCTGTTCGGATATTTCAAAAAGCCTTTGGAAAACAGCATTTGATTTGTCATAAGCCCCGGCTTTTTGATATACATCGGCAAGGGGCATAACGAAAATGTTAAAAGGCACGCTCTTATCCGGCAAAACCTCAAATGCTCTGTCGCACACTGCTATTGCCGAGTCCATTTTCCCCTCTTGTATTAATGCCTCGGCTAAACGAGCAAAATTATTTCTGAAATTCATGGTCATCCTGATATTATCGTCGCTCAGGTAGATTTTTGGATCATCATAACTTCTCCATTTGAATTTATTCATTATATTATCATAAAGGATATCTGTATTAATCCTTCCTATCTGGCCATCTTTTCTTTTGGTTTTAACAGGAATCAGACGATAGGTAAGGCCTTCAAGCTGGAAGTAATCCATAAGCCCAAGATATGCATCATTTCCTGTTGTAATTGCAAAATATATCGGCCTTTCCCAGTTGAAATGTGCTAACAAGTCAAGAACCATTAATTTGTTTTTTTGCACAGCAAACGCCTTTACTTCCCAATCAACAGGAACAATTTGACCAGCAAGTTCAACAGGAACGATTCCTTTGTTTACAATATCCGCTGAGTCGACAGGTATACGGAATTTTTTTGTTGGAAAATAGTTATACATTTTTCCATCGCCGAATCTTTGCCGGTTTTTGTCATTGGAAATGAAATTAATTGCATCTTTAACATTAACATAAATTTTCCTTTTATTCATGTCTTGAAAAGGTACAATATCACGAGTGCCCTGACGATATTGTTTTTTTGTTAATGAAAACGGTACAGCGTCGGATTTGTATGCTTTTCGTTTCATCTGATCGATGTACCATTCGGTATTCAACAGGCTTAGGTTTACCACTCTAACATCAGTACGTATACCTTCAACTTCCTGCGCATACCATAATGGGAAGGTGTCATTGTCACCATTAGTAAATAGAATCGCATTCGGAGCACAGGAATTCAGATAGTTATATGCAACATCAATAGTAGCATATTTACCTGTACGGTCGTGGTCGTCCCAGTTTTCACTTGCCATGATACCAGGAACCAATGCCAGGCGCACAGCGGTTGTAAGAACAGCTAAAAGCCTGTTTTCAACTCTTTTGCTAAGAGAGTCAAATATTGCCAGTACTCCCAGTCCTATCCAGATTGCATAGGCATAGAATGATGCTGCGAAGGCATAATCTCTTTCACGCGGTTCATATGCTTTCTGGTTGAGAAAAATAACAACGGCAATACCTGTCATAAAGAAGAGCAAAGCAACAATTGTGGCATTTTTATAGTTTTTGTGTAGTTGAAAGAAAAATCCGATCAGGCCAAGAATAAAAGGCAGGAAATAATATTTGTTTGTGCCTTTGTTTTTACGACTGTCGGGTAAGTTTTTTTGCGGGCCGTACCTGATAGCGTCGATAAAAGGTATGCCACTAATCCAGTGGCCTTCCAGAGCCTGCCCCCGGTGTTGTTTATCACTTTGCCGTCCTACAAAATTCCACATAAAATACCTGAAATACATGTGCCCAATTTGGTAGGAAAAGAAGTATTTCAGGTTCTGCCCAAATGTTGGTATCTTTTTGCTTTCGGGATCATTTTCTATTCCCGCCCATATCTTATAATTTTCTATATAGGCTTTATCAGTATTATTCCACATTCTTGGAAAAATGGTAGTATATTCTTCTTTATAAACGGGAATGGATTGCTTTCTGTCGTCGGTTATTATATATTTTCTACTTTCCACATCCTTTGCGTATACCGGATTTCCATCTTTTTTGTCTATTATGGGGGCATTATAGTAGTGCCCATGTAATAGCGGGGTGTCTCCATATTGTTCCCTGTTCAGATAAGCCAGTAAAGCAATCGCGTCTTCAGGATTGTTTTCATCAATGGGAGGGTTAGCGTTGGAACGGATTATGAGTAGAAAGAAGGATGAATAACCGATTAAAAGAAAGACAAAACTCAGAATAATTGTATTTAAAACAGCTTTACCCTTTTTATAAGAATAATTTAATCCCCATAAAATACCACCGATCAAAATGGCAAAATATATCACCGTACCCGAATTAAATGGTAAACCTATAGAGTTCACAAAGAACAACTCAAACCAGCTTGATAATTTTATTATCCAGGGAATTATTCCATAAAGAACAATAAAAAGAATAAAGAAGGAGGATATCAATGCAAAAATTGTTCTTTTAAATGTTACCTTATATTTCTTGAAATAATAAACGAAAATAATAGCAGGGATTGCAAGTAAATTCAACAAGTGAACCCCGATGGACACACCAACAAGGTAAGCAATAAGTATTAGCCATCTGTACGATTTACTTTCATCTTTAACCTCTTCCCATTTCAGTATTGCCCAGAAAACGATAGCAGTAAAAAATGATGACATTGCATATACCTCCCCCTCAACAGCTGAGAACCAGAAAGAATCGGTGAAAGTAAAAGCTAAAGAACCGACAATTGCGCTGCCAAATATTGCTAATTTTTTACCCTGTGTAATTTCATCTCCTTTAACAATTAGTTTCCTGGCAAGTATAGTGATGGTCCAGAAAAGGAATAGGATGGTAAAACTACTGGAGAGAGCTGACATAATATTTATCATCCTGGCAACCTGTGTAACATCAGGATCAAAAAGATAGAAAAACCGTCCTAATAATTGAAAGAAAGGTGCTCCCGGTGGGTGGCCGACTAGCAATTTATATGCATTGGCAATATATTCACCGCAATCCTAGAAACTGGAGGTGGCCTCAGTTGTAATTATGTACACTCTTGAGGCAATGCTCAATACCAGCCAACCTTAAATATTATTTGTTATTTCATGCAAA
>SDBT01014966.1_pt1 | contig 12342 bp, 10 predicted proteins | sample 2277101 | NCBI WGS metagenome assembly SDBT01 (sample SAMN10404973, study PRJNA504765) | marine sediment metagenome | isolation source: marine sediment core GS10_PC15, 103 cmbsf | place: Arctic Ocean: Southern Knipovich Ridge | collected 2010
GGAACTTGTACCAGACTTCACGTTTGACATCCTTCTCAATGACTTGGTCCGGGATGGCAAGTTAGAACAAAAGCACACTTCGGATTATAACCGTAAAGAATGGCTTGTGATATTCGATGCTTGCAAGCGTGACGCTCTCCGAGTCTCTCGACTCGTAGAGTCGGAGAGCGAGACCAACGGTAATGACGACGGTGGCGGGGATAATACCCCGTCATCCGATGATGAACAGCCCATCGTAACCTGTTGTATATGCAATAGAACGCTGACCAACAAACTTTCGGTTTCTCGTCTGGTGGGTCCAGAATGTTTCAAGAAGGTTGGAGCAAAAGGCGCGCAATTTCTACGAGATGACGAGGTATCCGATGAACTGATTGAAGCATCCCAACTTTACCAAGACGAGGTACTTCAAAAACGTATTCTCCGCGCATGTCTTACGCTGGATGCTCCAGCACCCGTCAAAGTGTTGCGCTGGCTGGGGAACGAATATTTCGGTTATCGCAATCGCCCCATCCTTTACTACTTCTGCGCCGCCGGGCAGTTGAACCGTATTGACACCAGCAAACGCAAACTTCGCCACGCAATCATCACCAGAGACACAGCGGAGACGGAACTGGATGCCCATGCGCTGGCACAATGGAGCACACAGGCGAAGCCTCGCAGCGCGTGCGATCGCACGCGCCAACGCCGTGTGTCTCCAGCGGTGGATGTTGCTGACCCTTCGGAACCGTGGAGCACACAGGCGTCGCCTTCGGCGAGCCGTGTGACTCCAGCGGAAGTACCTGATAACGCCGATGAATTCGTCGCAAGGTGCAAAGAAATGGAAAGCGCGGTGTTATCCGCCAAAAGCGGAAACCTTCCGCGCGCTGAAGTTGATGACCCAGCGCCGATGCGCGACCTAGCGCCAGCGAACGGAGACGGGCAACGTAAGCTGGTAATGGGCAAGAACAAGAATATCACTCTGGTTGAACCTGATGGGACGCAAACATCTATCACCATGAGAGATGCAGCATTCACTTATGGAAGTAACTATATCCTTCGATTAACGCAAGGTATAGCCTGTGGCGCTGACATTTCAACAGTCGAAGTGGACTAACACGGATACGGGAGGGCTAACAACCCTCCCACTCACTCAGAAACACCTAGCAAAATCTGTTACCACACTATAGTTCAAAAAGCATAGCTTAGTCGTAAGGTAGCAGAGTCCTTGCGCCATGAGAGGTCTATCTTATATCGTGTTTGCAGGCGGGAATTATAACGTGAGGCGGTCTGATATGCATCGACTACTTCAAAAATTTTTACTGCCGGAGCCACCACTAGCATCAAAAAAAATCCAACTGCTTCAGGATTTTCTGCAATAGCCACTGCTCCTATTGTAAATGTTCCAACTTCACCAGCCAAGAACATCAGCCCGCGTCGCCAGTCGCCAGCGTAGACATGCCCTAAAGAGGGTAAGGTAAACAAAGCAATTCCTGCAGCGGTTAAAGGGCTCTTACTTTTTATCTGATACTTTGTTAATCCTACCTGTTCCTCTAACAGCTTAACCTCTTCTTCCAGTAATTTTATCTCCTCGCTTTCGCTGTTTTCAGCAAAGGTTACTTTTGCTGTGCTGAACAAAAATAAAACGATTAAAGTTGATACGATTAGGTTCTTCATTGAATCACCTCCATTAAAAGTTAGGCTGCTTTTAATGTCACTTCAAAATAAAAAGCTTCCTTGTGGCATTAAAATCGCCAGCTTGGATTGCATAGAAATACACACCGCTGGCTGCTTTTTCACCAGTATTGCTCTGACCATCCCAATAAGCTGCTCGTTCTTTGCTTAGGTAAAGTCCAGATCCTTTGCGACCAATATTTAATGTCCGTATCAGCTGACCCTGAATACTAAAGATTCGGATAGTCACATCTGCTTCTTTGGCTAATTGGTAGGGCAGCCAGGTTTCTGGGTTGAAGGGGTTGGGGAAGTTTTGGAGGAGGGCGGTGTGAGTTGGTATCATTCTCTGGAAGACTAACTGTCTTAATTGGTCTAAGACCTGCTTTTGTTCTGTGTTAAGAGAGATGGTTTCCAGTTGCTCTATTGCTTCTATTAAGAGTTTGTCTTGCGATTTTGGATGCAAGGCCGGAGCAATGCTTGGTTGCTCTCTGGGAAATTCTGTTATTAGTCCAACAGTATATTGTAGGATTAAAGCGGCATCAAGAGCGCTGATAGTGTTATCGCCTGTGACATCTGCTACCTCTTGTGCATCAAGTGAAAGCTCAATTAACCCAACCACATACTGAAGAACAAGAGAAGCGTCGTAGGCTGTGACAGAACTATCATCGCTGACGTCGCCAAGGTCTGGTAAGGATTCGACTACCCTTAGGCTGACTGGAACAGTAATAGTGGGGCTTTCAGAATCATTGCTGCTAATAACAATGTCAGCAGAATAATCGCCAAAGCTCAAATTAGTCGAATCAAAAGCAACATCTACGTTGATACTGTCATTTGTCTGAACGACACCTGATGTAGGATACATTCGTAACCAAGGGGAAATTAGCACAGCTAATTTGTCATGCAGGTAATCAGTATTCAATGCTACCTCTAAACCATCACTGCCATCGATATTTTCGATTCCTATGGTGCAACCTTGTTTGTCAAATTCGGGAGTAAAATTATCATATTGAAGCTTGATTTTTCCGTCTTGATAAAGAATCACTTCTGCATTGATATAGTTAGAACTATCGTATTCAGGATAGTTTTCAAATTGGACAATAAGCTTATTGCTAATAGTCTCGTAATAGACTGTTCCTCCAGAGCTTGGATCAAAATCATCCCATAACCAGCAGATTATGTTATTTGGTAACTCAGAATTTGGGATGCCAATATTACTATATTCGTCATATCCATCCGTTGGTCCAAATCCGATATAGCCATTTGAGGCAATATAAAACTCTGAGTAGTTTTGACCGTAGAAATTGAAGTTCAATCCAATATTAAATGGACCCTTGTAGTCATCATCACCTAGGTTTGTAATTGCTGTGCCGGTTGATGATATATCGATGTAATCAAAGGTTGGTCCATCGGGTTCATCACTATCTTTCCAACTGTAACCAAAGGTATCTGGACCTCCAATCCCTTGTATGATAGGGGAACCGGTTCCAGAAGCTATATTAGAACCCTTTTGTTCTATTTGGGCAGGTTGTTCCGGTCTCAAGAAATTAACATTAGTCAAAGTATCAGAAGTTTGAATAGTTATCTTAAAATTCAATGGTGCGTCACCTGTGTTACTGATAATTAAACTCCGAGTATCTGTATCATCAGGGCGTACACTTACATTTAGACTATTGGGGCTAACTTCAATTGACGGCTGTAACGGAGTAGCAAGCGGATTTTCGTAAGCGCCTATGTCTGGCGGAGTACCTCTTGGATTTCCCTCAATATCTTCCAAAGGCGCGCCTTCGCTTGTTCCAGTACCTATGCAAGGACTGCTATCACTTAAATGGTAATCTGCGTTTTCTGCATCAACAAAGATCGGGTCAGCATCAATATTGCCTATACCTTCCCAACCTCCTTGAACATCGGAGTAGTATACGGTAGCAGAACTATAGTCAAGGTCAATCCCTTGTGAACCATTATCCCAAAGAATAGTATTAAGTATCGTTACATCAGTATAGTAGCAATTAATTCCGTCGATTTCATTACCAATAATAGTATTGTTGATTATCGCTGTATTTTCAAAAGAACGAGACAGAATTTCGCTGTTCTTCTGAGTGAAGTAAACGGAGCGCTGGAATGCCTGACTGAACTTTTTGTTCTTAAATGTACTGAACTGTTTTTCGAATTCTTCCAATAATTTTATTATCTCAGAGCTTCTCCCGGCTCCTACTTCTCCTATTCTTTCATTAATTGCGCTTTTTAACTTTTCTGTAAATGAAATAACTTTTTCCACGTCTGGCTTATTTATCGGCAAATCGATTCTATTTTCCTCTCCGTTCATATATCTTATAGCAGGCATATATTTCATTATCAGCTCCAATGCTTCCATTGAAAGCATTGGCTCAGAAAGAAAAACTTCTTTCAAATCAGGGCTATACTGATAGTAAAGCCCCGCATACTCCGTCTTTAAATTCCTATCCCTGAATATTCTTAATGAATTTAGTATCTCTTCCGGATTAGTAATATTCCCTTGAGATATTGCTTGTTCTGCGGCACAAACGTCACTACCCTCTTCCTCACTAATAGCAATTCCATATTCGTTGTTCCAGGAGATGTTGTTTATAATATCATTCTCGTTTGATTTAAAGAGAACTATCCCAGCTTTGCTGTTGGAATTGCAGTTGTTATTTTTGATGATGTTGTATATAGAACTTCGGAGACCAATTCCAACATAGTTGTCCAAGCAATTGTTACTGAGTATATTACCATTATTTGCAGCTTCAAAAGCTATTCCAGCTTTGTTTTCACCTGCTGCTCCTTTTACGGTGAAACCCATGATGCTTACATTGCTAGCAGTTACATAAAAAACATGGTCATTTGAATACGCAGCTTGAACAATGGTCGAATTCGCTCCATTTTCAGAACGAAGTCTTAAATCTTTATTTACATCTATGTTATCAGTATAAGTCCCATCTCTGACGATTATAATATCACCAGAATTTGTAGCATTAACCGCAGCTTGAATTGTGGAAAAGTCATCAGGTACATAAACGGTTTGACCAGAGGGCAAAACAACAATATCCAGGGTATTCGTTACTCCATCTTCTGTCGGAATATCAGTATTCCACTGGTCATCAGGTGTTTGATACGCGCAGAAGAAATGATAATCGCCAGGTTCAGGTAGGGTTAAATCACCTTGGTAATTATAAGACTCATCTGGATTCAGGGTGATATTAGTTCTATGCGTAAAATCTTGAACATCAGTATCTCCTCCCGGACCCCGTCCACCTGTAGTCAATACCTTGAATGTAATAGATGCTGTGCCTTTGTTTTTTATAGTAAAAGTAGTTGTGATGGTATCTCCGACGTAATATGGAGGGGATTGGAGGAGTTGGAGGGAGGAGGTGATGGTGGGGTCGGGGTTTGGGGGAGGTGCAACAATAGTTGTGCTATTTGATTCAATTGGAAATTCTTTGGTAGAAACAGGTATCTCACCACAGTCAATATCATCGGCATCCAATATCACATGCAAGGTATGTCCGGGGACAGCCGAAGTAGAAATATCAAAAACAAGCTTCAAGGTCAAATAGTCATCTACAAGAATGTCTGAAAAAGATATCGAATTATTGTCATGCAAAGTGCCCGTCCAAACTGAAAGACTGTCAATATCAATCAACTTAGCAGCATTAAGATCATTGATTGTACATGTACCGCTCAGGCTAAATTGTAGATTATTGATATATACAATTCCAATAGGCGAATTAATAAAATCAAACTTAATCCGCAAAAAATCAACGTTGCTCTGCCCTCGATTTACAGTATCTGGGACAAGACTTGTTGCTTCCGTAGGGTACATAAATGATAATAATCCTATTGCGCTAATATCGTTGGAAGTAATTTCAGCCCAGTCGCTTGGATGATCATACGTTTCTCCTTTATTCTCCGGGCCATACGGTCCACTACTATAATCAAAAAAATCCCAAAATTTATTAGTTCCCCACCGCCCTTCGTAATCAAAGAACCAACCCCAATCTGAGTAGCAGTCACTACCTATGATGCAACGTTGCCACTCGCCAGGGGCTATTCGCCTACCATTTTTAGACGTGTAATCAAAACCGATTATCTGATAATGATCTCCTTCGGAGTAGTAACTAGCATGCGAGCCAAGTGCAACATATACAACCGGGTGTGTGTTATCCTCGAGAATAGCTTCGTCAAATTTATAATAAAGCTCGTCCCATATCCACTTATCATAATCATCATGGATAACCGGTATATCTATATGTTGTGCATAAGCGATATAAACAGGGCGATAACTAATAGAATTCAAAAAAACCGTTATCATTTCCCAATCGCCTTCGTGAATATTACCTCCTAGTTCATACGCTCCCCAAGAACTCATTGCATAAAAAAACCAATACTGTATTGCGATACAGTTTTTTTCATCATTGTGTACCACGTGGGCGTAATATGCTGGTTTTTTTTCATCTTCTGACATTGCATTATATATAGCCCAAGCCTTCTCATGCCACTCTGGAGATAATGATTCAATATCTACTTTATCTACGCTCTCGTGATAGACAAAAGACAAGTAAAAATCATTTTCATCATAAGCACTTAATTTATCTAATGTGACTTCTCCTTTATGAAGTACTGGCTCATCAATCCAGTCATCATCCCACAAACTACATTCAACTACATAGGGATCAACCTTCATAGGATAGTATTCCTTTTCTTCCGGGTAAAAGTATAGGACAGGTTCATACGTTTTTATCAAGTATTCATCGCTGACTTCAGCAAAACTTATGTTGGTAATAAAAAACAATATGCCAACTATAAGGGCTCCTTTTCTATATATCATCACTCAAGCTCCTATTCTATCAATACTATACGATTCCTGCCTATTCTTAAACCTGCGGTACTTGGGAGTAGTGTTTTATTGTCAGTATCAGCGATATTGGCATAAATACTATCCATAGCACATAGGCAGTGATAATGGTTAGCACCAAGAATGTAATTCCCAATCCGATTTGACCATATATAAGCTGCCCAGCGCCGGGGAAAAGTATGGTCAGTACAATAGCCAGTATTTTATTAGTATCATTAGTGTCTTTGCCAATTCCTTTCAAGCTAACGCCGCAATGTACACAAATCACAGCGGCTTTTTTGACAATTTCACCACATTCAGGACAAAAACGTTCATCCGGTTGTTTTTCTTTCATTTTTACCACCAATTTTTTAAGCTGGAGCTGCAAGATGCTCATAAAAGTTTTTGATGGCAGTAATATACATATTACACACCGCTTCCAACCTTTTAGGAAGCTGTCTCGAAAAAAGATAAGGAAAGATAACCCCAACACCACACATTAGGACTCCAATAATCCATGAAATTATCATTCCCACTCTTCCAAACGGGCTCAAATCTCCAATTGCCATGATGTCCAAATTGTCATTATTCTCCTTTGCTATAATCTCATAACGATACGTCTTGCTCTGCTTGCGTATAATTATACTATGCTCGTCTTCTTGGATTACTTTGCCTTTTAACAGCTTATATTCCAAGGCAAAAGCTTTGCCTGCAATGCCCTGATTGCTAAATTCATCAGCAAAGTGGCCATCAAACCAGTGTGTGCGAAAATGGTTTTTGGTTGTTTTGACGCTAGTGGTTATTTTTACAGGTTCCATGTTCAGCTCCTTTGGTTTAGTTGGAGCATGGATTACAATGACTCTTTGCAGTCCATACCCCTATTAGTCCTGTTTTAATCAAGTAGCCCGCCTTCACCATAAAGCGGTTCCACTGCTTCTTCTGCTATTTGTTCCGCTAACCAATCTATTATCTTCCACACTACTACAATTCCTACGCCTGCTAGCAAACAACCGCAACCCACCTGTGCAACTGTAATTTCCTGCCACATCTGTTCTCCACCGTTAATGGTAAATCCAAAGCAACGGTTGGCTGTCTCAATGTGCCCCTCGGTAAGTAGATAGTTACCTTTAGAAAGAACAGTTTCAGGAGTAAGTCGTACACGTAGCGTCCAGATTCGTGCATTTCTTTGTCATTATATATATACCTCTACATAATCTGAATCGGATTACTCGTTTCTAATCTTATGGTAGATAGTAACTAATACACAGGAAAAAAGATAGTAAAGAAACAAATAAGGAATAAAAAGAAGCACCGCCAATTGAATAGCACACGGATTCAACGGATGTTCAATGGGTAACCAGAAATGCCAATTTCTAGCTACCAAAAAACGGACGTAGGTAGTTATTGAAGCTGCGTTATATGTCGCACAATTTTAAAAGTAAACTTTGTTTTTTCAATGGGATTTCCAGCCTTATCTACTTTGGTCGTCACATCAAAAAACGATAAACTACCCTTACCAGCAACCACTTCAGGGGGTACTTCAAAAGCTATAAAGCCCTTTGTTGAAAAATCTGGAAGTATTTCAGTCGCTAGATCATTGATTAACTTTGTCTTTCGGTGCGCAATAAATGCTGATTCCAGAGTGGGTGAACCATCTTCCTTTGTCAGCATAGCTGTTAGCTGGTTTCTCGTCAGTGCAGGATACGTTTCTTCCTCAATTACTAAGAAGATTCTAGCGTCTCCCATTCTTAAGATATGGGCTGTGTTGTTGGTAATTTTGACATAGAAAGCTACCATGCCTTTGAATGGATAAACCCATACCATGCCTTTTTTCTCACGGCTTATAGCTGTCCATGAGCCTTTGACTCCTCCGGGTAATTCTTTCCTGGGAATCTGAAGCGCTGGGTGAGTCTGAGCTTTTTCTGGCCCGAGATACTGCACATCAATTGTCACATCATTCAGGGTTTGCGGAGATGGTGTTGAAGTCTCTAATTCATACCAAATCCGATATTTGGCAGTAGCGCACCCGGCAAACAATATGATTATCAACAACAAGTTGATTAATCTTTTCATCATACACCTCCAATCAAAGTTTTTTGCTAATAATAAGTTGTTAGCGCTATTCTGGTATGCTCATATTCAATCCCAGTGTGAGTTGGCGATACCTAAAGTTGTCGGCGCTAAGTAGTTCGGCACTGCGATAATAAGCCGCTTCAAGGCCAAAGTTGCGTGTGAACATCACATCAAAGCCCAAACAGACCATGCCTGTTAAAGCCAAATACTCTGTTGTTTCTGTGCCCAAGCTCATTCCCATATACTCCCACTCCATCTGCATACTCTTCAATCCCCCGCCAATACCTATACCTGCAAAAACACCTGAAAGATTCTTGGGATGCCGGAAATAGAACCTCGGACCAGCAAACATCATCAGATTGTATGTCCACAAGTCTCCAAACTGCCCTTCTGTAACCTCCAGATACCCAAACGTATCCCAGCTTAATTCCAGAATCGTTGACTCATATTTTCTAATAGAAGCAAAGACGCCGCGGTTAGGCATCGCAATATCTGCTAGTTCGCTGGTTGTTACCTTTGCTGTTGAAATGCCAACGCTAAAGAATCCCTCCGCAGGTATTTCAACCTGTCCCAGAACTGGTAAGCTGAACAAGCAGAAGCCCAACAACGTCATTATTGCTAAGTAATTATGATTTTTCATTGTTAATCTCCAATCCAAAGTTTATTACGGATAGTAATCAATATCAGCTCCAAACCAACCAGGTTCTCCTACTATTACTGCCCAGTCGCAGATAATACTTGCTGCTTCTGCGTCACTGTTAACCGAATTGATTCTAAGAGTAACTGAGCCATAGTATTTATCGTCTGAAGCGTAGCTAAAGCTGAAAGTATAAGTCGTATCTTTTAGCCCCAGTTTAGTGTACTTATTTGGCTTCAGCGTTAAATAATAATCATCGTCTGTTGGGTCAGTCACCTTGAGAGTATAGGAGCTTTTGTTGAGCACGATACCAATGTAAGGACCTTCATGCACACTTAAGTCTTCGTCATTCTCAGAACAGCCAAGGAACATGACCAGCATTATAATGTAAAAGCTAGCAAGATATTTTAGCATTTTAGTCCCTCCTTTCTTTAATCCAACTGTTCAGCCTTGCTGATTATCTTGGGAGTTAAGCGGTAAGCAAGGTCATCTACTGCTTGCTGAAGAAGAGCCTGTTGAGATTTGGGTTCTTTCGAAGAAGTGATTTTTTGGTTATCTTCTCTTTGAGGAGAATGATTCCAAATGCTATTTGGCAAATTGGCTGGATAAGTTATCCAGACCGCCTCGTCTTCTTCTGAACTGGTTATGGTTTCTGCGTCAACTAATATTCCATCTACCCCATTGATAATCTGATAACTAAGCTCAAGCTTTACTTCGCGGGATTTTGTCCAAAATTTGTAATTGAACTCGTGCCCAACTGTTTTTGTGCGTGTCTTGCCTTTACTATCCAGGTATTTTTGCCTAACAGAATATTTACCTGTTTTTGTCGTGAATTCAGATGCTTTGTTAGTTGGTGTAACAAATATTTTCCCCACAACAAAAGCATGAACACCAGCTAATTTACCTATCCGTGTTGCTGAAGAGGCATCTATCATTCCTAAGCCAGTGAGGTCTCGTTCATCCAAGAGAAGAGAGATGTACTGGCGGTCAACAAACGCCATTAGTTCGGGTTTACGGCTAAGGGCGTTAGCAATCACTTTTTGCGTTAGTTGACTGGCGGCTGGTTCTTTTCCCTGGAAGGGCATAATACAAACACGCAGGGTGGCTCCTTTTTGGGCTTCTTGGTATTTCTGGCGAGCGTCTCGGAAATTGCTGACATAAGAGAGACAGTCATCCAAGTAATTCATTCCCTGCCGATAGGGCTTAACTGACATTCCTTGCTTCGCTTCTTCTAAAACCTGTACTGCCTTGTTGTAATACTCTTCGGCTATATTCTCTTCCACAAAAGCAATCCGGCTGCTGACATCTTGGTATCCAGATACCAAAGAGTCTGCTTTTTTTAATTTATCCAAAGCAGTCCACCATTTTTCCTGAAGCACCAATTCTTCTCCCTCTTCATAATGAATCTTTGCCAAAGCAATCTTTGCCTTCTTTTCTTGTTGCAGACTATCCTTGTAGTCAGGTACATACTGCCAGCATCTCTCCAAGGCAGTCAATACTTGTTCATATTTTTCCTCTTCTATTAGATGAAGAGCTTGCTGGTAATGTTCCTCTGCTGCTGATTCTTTTACTTCTTTAATCTTTTGAAGGGTGTCTTTGAAATTTTCTGCCCAGAGCAAAGCTTCCTCGAACTCTTTTAAAGCAGCATCCCATTTCTTGGCTTCTTGATAAGCCACGCCATTTTGGTAATGTTCTAAAGCCTCAGCTGACTCAACAGTCTTGAGTCTATTTGAAGCATCCTGATAATCAGGGATAAGACTCAGAACCCTTTTGTACTCAGCAGATGCTCTTATCCACTCCTGATTTTGTTCCGCTTGCAAAGCCTTAGCATAATGCACTTGGCAAGCCTTTTCTTTGGATTTCTTTAACCATATCGTTGCATCCGCACTTTGGGGCTTTTTTTGAATGGCTTTCTCAAAGTAACGAATAGCGTCATCATATTGCCCTACTTCAAACATTTTTTTTCCATCATTCATAGCACTGCGATAAGCGCAGCCTGCGATGATGAGAATGGTTAGAATAGATACTATAACTCTCTTAGTTTTCATTGGTTATGCCTCCTGTATGTTATGGTGTCAGCAGACACTAATTGATTTTGCTCCTGCTTTTTCACAGCTATCTTTTGCCATCACAGAAACTCTCTACTTAAAAGCATCAGTAGAGAAAGTCAAGCCCAGTGTAAACTGTCTATAACTGAACTTGTCCGCACTAATGAGTTCAGTACTGCGGTAGTAGGAACCTTCAATGCCAAAGTGCCTAGTAAGTATTAGATTAAAGCCCAAGCCGAGATTGATTTGCCTTTCATGGTTACACCTCCCAATTTTTCGGCTGAGACGATGAATCGGTTCCCCACTCTCGCCGATTTGAAAGGACAGCCGTCTTGACACAAAATGTTCCGGTGTGGGATAATTTGACAGCCTACTATATAATGGCAATAGTTGCCCAATCTTTGCACTTTTTTTGCAAAGTTTTTCTTAAAATTGCCATTAATAGATAGAAGGATCTTGAAAAAAGTTGCGCTTTTGTTATGAACTATGCTATAATTTAAAAGCAAATAAAGACATGAAGGGATGATAAACATGGAAACTCGGCATAATAGCAGGCAAAAACACCCTCACGGATACCAAAGAGTATCCTTGTCTCTTCCAAAAGAGATTTACGAAAAACTTGTGGAAGGGGCAAATCGGTATAATCTTAGTTTTAGCGCATATATCAGTCATCTTGTCCGCTCTCTATCGCAGGATTATGATGATGGATTAATCCGCGGAGAAAAAAAGCTTTAAGGATTGACGCGGAAGGCTTCGTACAACGATAGCACCGCGGGTGACTTACAAAAGATAAAAAAAGTGCCCCAAGCCACCGAACCGTAAATTAAAGAAAAATGGCGGTTGAGGCTGTATCAGTATAGTAAAGTAGCGCCTCGCCGTCAAGCATTTTTTTTTATTGTCGCGCGGGACGCCGCGTAGAAAAGACAGGCATATCATTATCTCCTTGCGTCAGGGGATATGGACATTATCCCCTGACTTATAATTATCAGCAAGGAGATGACATAACATAAGGAGATAATGTTATGACAGGACAAGATATTAAAACGTTACGAAAGGCTTTAGGCTTAACACAGCGAGAACTGGCA
>SDBT01014967.1_pt1 | contig 12342 bp, 10 predicted proteins | sample 2277101 | NCBI WGS metagenome assembly SDBT01 (sample SAMN10404973, study PRJNA504765) | marine sediment metagenome | isolation source: marine sediment core GS10_PC15, 103 cmbsf | place: Arctic Ocean: Southern Knipovich Ridge | collected 2010
TATGGGCTGGACAGCGAGGCAGAAGACAGGAAGGCCGAAGTAATAGAATACACCCAGAAGCTGAAAAGCTGGGGAATAAGCTTTGAAGAGCTGGTAAGGATATCTCCCAAAAAAGAAGACCTCAGAGTATATTATAAGAAGGCGGCAAGGGTCATTGTGGATAATAAGGCGATCCTGGATACCCTCCTGGAGACAAAAAGGCTTCCCATAAAAGAAATCGGGGAAATCATGGAACTGCACCGCAAAAAGCTTGAGAGGGGACGAATATATATAATAGCTATGGTCTTGGCCCTTATGGGTGACTTTAGCTATCTGGATATTTGCAGGGGTGATGGCTGATATGAGAGCTACAGTAATGGAAATACATAAGGACTATGCTATTGTGGCCACCGGAGACGGCCGGTTTCTAAGGCAGGATATTCCAGCTGGTACTTATGAGATCGGTGATGAGATAACAATTGAATCCGCATATGCATACAGGCCAAAAAGAAGCTGGATAAGAGGTGTGGTGGCTGCAGCTGCCGTGGTCGTGGTTTTAGTTACCGGATCAGTCTTGCTGGTAAGATACTTCAGGGAGTACGGCACATCCACAGGTGCTGTAATGGTGGCACAGGAAGATATGGCAGTAGAAAAAGCCGCAGGGGAAGAAATTGCAGACGCAGAGGAAGAGGTACTTGCAGCAGAAGCAGCCCCGGTAGAGGGAAGAGAAGAGCCGGCACTTGCCCAGATGGACGAAGCGGCCGCAAATATCATGTTTGAGAATATATATCCCCTTGAAGAAGGCAGGGCCTTTGAAGAAATAATAAGGGAGCTTGTATTTAGCTTTAATATAACAGGCGAGGGGCAGCTTCAAACCAGGCTTGAAAATATAGGTACTGCATATATATTCAGCGGAAGGGTGGACCTTACAATGCTGTATGCGGACGGTACGAGGGCCCGGATGATCACTATGGAGATCTCCGGCTTTGGCCCTGGAAAGGCCAGGGAAGAAACATTTAAACTGGAACCCAAAGAGGTAGAGGTAATACTTACAGTAACAGAGAATCACTAAAAACCCCGGTTATGCTTTAATGGCCTTCGTATATATATGATAGATATCAAATTTAGCAGGGAGTTTTTCATGAATAAGTTAAAAATTATAACTGCATCAATAGTGCTTGTATTTATCCTTCTATTATCGGTCCAGTGCTCGGCAGACGTGGTGGAAGTGGAGAAGGTATCCGTTGAAGAGTCTGATAAGCTTGCAGACAAAGTGGACAAGAGCCTCATCAGTGCAAATACAGGGTTCGGGTTTAATATGTTCAGGGAACTTGCTGCAGAAGACAAGGATTCCAATATATTTATATCACCCCTTTCAATACTCCTGGCCCTGGCAATGACATATAACGGGGCAGTGGGAGAGACGAGCCTTGCAATGGGAGAGGCACTGGAGTTTTCGGGGATGGACCTTGAAGAGCTAAACCGGGGATTCAGGGACCTTATGGTAGCTATTGAAAATGCTGACAGTGATATTGATATGGCCATTGCAAATTCCATATGGCTGAGGGAAGGGTTTAAGCCGGAAGAGGATTTTGTGGTTAGAAACGAGAAGTATTACGGCTCCGAAGTAAAAGAGCTTGATTTTTCTAGCCCGGATGCAGTTGATACTATAAATGGATGGATCTCTGATGCAACAAGGGAAAAGATAAAAAAGATGCTCAGAGAGATCCCCCCGGATGTCATCATGTACCTTATAAACGCAATATACTTTAAGGGAAACTGGACATATGAGTTTGATGAGAACCTGACCGTGGATGAAGATTTTAATCTTTTGGACGGGAGCAGCAAAAAGGTCCCCACTATGGTACAGAGGAGAGACTTCATGTATTTTGAGGGGGATGATTTTTCAAGCGTCAGGCTTCCTTATGGACAGGATAAGATGGCCATGTATATGATCCTGCCGGATGCGGGAGTCGGAGTCGATACCGTCCTGGAGTCTTTTGATGGAGATACATGGAATAAGATCACCGGCTCATTTTCTGAGATTGAAGTGAATATCCATATGCCCAGGTTCAAGATGGAATACGGGATAAAACTTTTAAATACAACTCTATCCAGCCTTGGAATGGGAATCGCCTTTGGTCCCGAAGCAGATTTTTCCGGGATAGCACCTGATATATTTATCTCACGCGTGCTCCATAAGGCAGTAATAGAGGTAAACGAAAAGGGGAGCGAAGCAGCCGCGGTAACTGTGGTCGAGATGGTGGAATCAGCCATGATCGAAGAGCCTGAGCTAATTGAATTTATAGTGGACAGGCCCTTCTTTTTTGTCATCTCAGATGATAGGAGTGGGAGCATCCTCTTTATGGGCAAGGTAGTGGAGCCCTGATTTTAGTTGCTAAAATATCTCTCTTTAGAATTTATTTTCTCCTGGTCATCCTATCCAATAAGTTCAAGATCATCATTTAATATAAGTTGTTACGCCTGTTTATATATAGAGCAAAGACATAAGTGAAGAAAGGTATAAGTAAGTGAATGAGAGAATGTATGTCGGCAATCTGGAGTACTCTGTGTCTGAGAAGGATCTTGAAGAACTTTTTGGTGAAGTCGGCCCAGTAGTATACAGCAAAGTGATCATGAGGCCGGATGGAAAATCCAAGGGATTTGGATTCGTAGAGATGGAAACTGAAGACCAGGCCAAAGAAGCCGTGGAAAAGTTCAACCAGAGCAGCCATAAAGATAGGACAATAGCTGTAAATGAGGCAAGGCCCCAGACAGAGAAAAGCTTTGATGGCGGAGAGAGACAGGAGAGGGGAAGCTTTGATTCCAGGGACAAGGTATCAGGCGACCTGAATTATAAGCTCAGGAAATTAAGAAGAGGCTTAAAATAATCTGTTTATAAATTCTTCTTGAATTTTTACTGCTAATCCCCTATAGTGTTTTTTGGAGTCAAAACTGAATATTAAACCTTTAAAATAGTCCGGAGAGGCTAAAAAGGGTATGAAAAAGTTATTATTTAAAAAATTTAATAATATAGTTATGAAGGCCTTCTTACTTTTTTTGTAAGGAGGTTTTTTTATATGGTGATTTTTTATGATTGAAAAAGCAAATATTTTAAGTGAAGCCGATATGGACAGGGTGCTGAAGCGGATATCCCATGAGATCCTTGAAAAAAATAAGGGCTCTAGCAGCCTTGTAGTGATAGGCCTCCAGAAGAGGGGGGTGCCCCTTGCAAAGAGGATCGCAGAAAATATTGAAAAATTTGAGGGTGGAAAGGTCAAGGCAGGAGAGCTCGATATATCATTTTACCGTGACGATATAAGGCAGAATATAAGATCTGATATACGCAAGACCTATATACCCTTTGATATAAAAGACAAAAATGTGATCCTTGTAGATGATGTGCTCTATACCGGGAGGACCATAAGAGCGGCCCTTGATGCGCTCATAGACCTTGGAAGGCCGAAGACCGTTCAGCTTGTCGTACTGATCGACAGGGGACACAGGGAACTTCCCATAAGAGCCGATTATGTGGGAAAAAACCTTCCCACTGCGGCAAATGAAATGGTGGCCGTAAAGCTAAAGGAGACCGATGGGGAAGACAGTGTGATGCTGGTGGAGGATAAAGGAAAATAATATGTTGGGTAAAAAAAGTATTTTAGATGTTTTGAGCCTGGCCAAAAGTGAAGTGGTACAGATACTTGAGAGTGCCGATTCTTTTGTGGATATCTCGGACAGGGAGATTAAAAAGGTACCGACACTCCGGGGAAAGACGATAGTCAACCTCTTTTTTGAGCCGAGTACGAGGACAAGGGCATCTTTTGAAATAGCTGCAAAAAGGCTCAGTGCAGATATGGTCAATTTTTCCAGTAGTACCAGCAGCCTGAAGAAGGGCGAGAGCATAATAGATACACTTAGGACGATCCTTGCCATGAAAGTGGACCTATTAGTCATAAGGCACAGCGATAGCGGGACAGTCAGGATGGCGGACCGCATCCTAGATGTCCCGGTGATAAATGCAGGTGATGGAAAATACCAGCATCCTACCCAGGCGCTTTTGGATCTTTATACGATCAAAAAAAAGTTCGGGGACGTATCGGGCCTCAAAGTGGCCATTGTGGGCGATTACCTGAACAGCAGGGTGGCGCGGTCCAATATAAAGCTTTTTGAGATGATGGGAATGGAAGTAATAGTCGTGGCACCTGCCATGCTGCTGCCGGAGGATTTTTCAAAAATGAATACTGCCCACTGTATAGATGATGTCATAGAAGATGCTGATATTATATATATGCTGAGGATGCAGCTTGAAAGGCAGGACAGGAAGCTTTATCCATCAGTGAGGGAATATAACAGGTTCCTGAGTATTAATATGGAGAGGCTGCTCCGGATGAAAAAAAATGCCATAGTAATGCATCCGGGGCCTGTCAACCGGGGAATCGAGATAAGCGATGAGCTCATGGGCCTTGAGGGCGAGATGGCGGGCAGGGTAGTGATAGAAGAGCAGGTGACCAATGGGGTTGCGGTAAGGATGGCTCTGCTCTATTTAATACTGGGTTAATAAAAAGACCAGATGGGAGATTTAAAGATCAGGATACTTATAGAAAATGGGAAAATAATAGGCGCTGCAGGGGGAAGTAAGCCTGGTGCCGGAATACTAGTCGAAGACGGCAGTATAAAAGAAATCGGAAAAGATATAAAGGCATCCGGCAAAGACATAGAAGTAATCGATGCAGGGGGCATGATCGTGGTCCCAGGGCTTGTGGATATGCATGTGCACCTCCGGGATCCCGGATATGAGGACCGTGAGACCATCCAGAGCGGGGCCAGGGCAGCTCTTAAGGGTGGTATCACCTCTATTTGTTGCATGCCCAATACAAAGCCTGTTGCAGACAGCCAGCAGGTCATAAAGTATATAATAGAAAAGGCTTCGGATACCGGCTGCAATATTTATCCGGTTGCTGCCATGACCAGGGGGCTTGAAGGTGCCGAGATCACTGAGATGGGATTATTAAAAGAAGCCGGGGCTGTAGGCTTTTCTGATGACGGCAAAGCATTAAGTGACGGGAAGCTTGCCTTTGAGATCATGAGGTACTCCAGGCAATTTGGCCTTCCGCTTATCCTTCATGAGGAAGTGGGCAGTTTTTCTGGTTCCGGCATGGTGCATGAAGGGGAGTATTCTGCCGTGCTGGGCCTTGAAGGGATCTCACACCTTTCAGATGACCTTATGATCGGCCGTGATATCATGCTGGCCAAAAAAACCGGGGCAAGGATCCACATAACGCATTTGAGCACTGCTGGGGGAGTAGAGATGATAAGGGAGGCCAAAAAAGAGGGGATAAATGTCACATGCGATGTAACGGCCCACCATCTTTTTTTCAATGATAGTGTCCTGGGGTCATTTGATACCAATTTTAAGGTAAAGCCGCCGATCAGGAGCGAGGCCGACAGGGCAGCCCTTGTCGGGGGCATAAAAGACGGTACCATAGATGCCATAATAAGTGACCACGCGCCTCATCTTGATACAGGAAAAAATACCACGTTCAGGATGGCTGAGTTTGGGACCACCGGGCTCGAGACCCTTTTCGGGGCAAGCCATACAATATTATGCCTCAGGGAAAAAATGGATATTGAAAAGGTAATACCGCTGTTGACCAGCGGCCCTGCCGGGATCCTCGGTATTGAGGCTGGAAAGATCGAGATCGGGAGAAGGGCCGATATAGCAGTGATAGACCTGGAGGCAGAAGGAAAGACTACAAAGGAGAGTTTTATTTCAGCAAGCAGGAACAGTGCATTCATAGGGCAGAAGCTGCAGGGTGAAATAATTTATACGATTAGCAATGGCAAGATAGAATACAGGGGTAAATAGTTTGAGAGCAATACTGGCCCTTTCTGATGGAAAGGTCTTTTACGGGAAAAACTTTGGTTTTTCCGGGGAAGTCATAGGGGAAGTGGTATTTAATACTTCAATGACCGGTTATCAGGAGATCTTGACTGATCCTTCATACTGCGAGCAGATAGTCACCATGACATATCCCCAGATAGGCAACTATGGGATAAACAGCCAGGATGTGGAATCCTCAAAAGTGCAGGTAAAGGGCTTTATCGTGAGGGAATATATGGACTATTACTGCAACTGGAGGGCGGAAGCCAGCCTCGGGCAGTACCTTAAAACATCCAGGATAATCGGCATATCAGAGATCGATACGCGTGAGCTCACAAGGCACATCAGGGAAGAGGGCGCGATGAAGGGTATTATCACCACTGATGGAACCGGCGAGAAGGAGCTTCAAAAAAAGCTGGATGGATATCCCGATATGGCAGGAAGAAATCTTGTAGATTTTGTCACATGCAGCAAGCCTTATGTCTTTAGTCCCGGTAAGAGCGGCTTTAAATACAGCATTGTGGCCTATGATTTTGGAATCAAATTGAATATATTGAGGTGCCTGGATGAGGCCGGTTTTAAGATCACGGTGGTCCCGGCCAGGACCTCTCCTGAAGAGATCCTCGGTATGGGTCCTGACGGGATCCTTTTATCCAATGGCCCCGGGGACCCTGCAGCAGTAGATTATGCCGTGGCAAATGTTGCAAAGCTTGTGGGCAAAAAACCTATATTCGGTATCTGCCTGGGACACCAGATACTCTCGCTGGCTCTTGGTGCAAAGACCTATAAACTTAAGTTCGGCCACCATGGGGCAAACCATCCAGTAAAAAACCTTGATAGCGGCGAGGTGGAAGTGACGACCCAGAACCATGGATTCTCTGTGAATATAGAGTCCCTGGAGGGAATAGGGATATCAAATTACAGGGTGACACATAAAAATTTAAATGATGGGACCATCGAAGGACTTCATTATCCGCAAGTTTCTGCGATCACGGTCCAGCATCATCCGGAAGCAGGGCCCGGCCCGCATGATTCAAGATATATTTTTTCAAGTTTTATGGACCTTATAGATAATTTTAAGAGTTGATCAAATGCCAAAAAGGAAAGATTTAAAAACTGTGATGATAATAGGCTCCGGCCCGATAATCATAGGCCAGGCATGCGAGTTTGATTATTCAGGGACACAGGGCTGCAAGGTATTAAAAGATGAAGGTTACAGGGTGGTGCTGGTAAACTCAAATCCGGCTACCATCATGACGGATCCTGAGTTTGCAGACAGGACCTATATCGAACCATTAAACCCGGAATTTGTGACCAAGATCATAAAAAAGGAGAGGCCCGATGCCATACTGCCCACCCTGGGTGGACAGACTGGACTCAATATCGCAGTCATGCTTGCCAAGGAAAATGTCCTGGATGAATATGGTGTGGAACTTCTGGGCGTAAATGTTGATATTATAAACAAGGCAGAGGATAGGGAGAAGTTCAAGGATGCAATGGCAAATATCGGCCTGTATGTACCGCCTTCGGGATATGCGCATACTTTGAGTGAAGCTCTCCATTTCAGCGAAGAGCTGAAGTTCCCCCTGGTCGTAAGGCCGAGCTTTACACTCGGGGGCCTGGGCGGCGGAATTGCTTTCAATAAGGAGGAATTTACAGAGATAGTCACCAGGGGGCTGGACCTTTCCCCGGTGTCTGAAGTGCTGGTGGAAAAATCAGTGGCAGGATGGAAGGAATATGAGCTGGAAGTCATGAGGGATAAGAATGATAATGCAGTGATCGTCTGTTCCATTGAAAACTTTGACCCAATGGGTGTGCATACAGGAGACAGCATAACCGTCGCCCCTGCACAGACTTTAACTGACAGGGAATACCAGGTGATGAGGAATGCGGCCCTGGATATAATGAGGGAGATAGGGGTCGAGACCGGAGGGTCAAATATACAGTTTGCAGTAAATCCCGAAAATGGGAAGATGGCTGTAATAGAGATGAACCCGAGGGTCTCAAGGAGCAGTGCCCTGGCTTCAAAGGCTACAGGCTTTCCAATAGCCAAAATCGCCACAAAACTGGCCATAGGTTATACGCTTGATGAGATACCCAATGATATTACCAAAAAGACACCTGCCTGTTTTGAGCCGTCAATTGATTATGTGGTCGTCAAGTTTCCAAGATGGGCCTTTGAGAAATTTCCTGGCACAGACATAAGCCTTACCACAAGGATGAAATCTGTGGGGGAGGTGATGTCTATTGGAAGGACCTTTAAAGAGGCCCTGCAAAAATCAATAAGGTCCCTTGAGATAGACCGCTACGGGCTGGGTGCCGATGGGGCCGGCGGCATATCTGAAGAGCTTCTAAATAAAAAACTATCTGTCCCCAACCAGGACAGGATATTTTATATAAAGCTGGCCTTTGAGCTTGGAAGGGATATTGAAGAAATATACAGTTTTACAAAGATAGATCCCTGGTTTTTAAATAATATAAAGCAGCTTGTGGAATTTGAGAAGGATTTTGAAGGCTGCACAATAAAAGACCTGACAAAAGAAAAGCTTTATAAAGCAAAGAGGTATGGTTATTCAGATATTCAGCTGGGGTATCTGTGCGGTACAAGCGAGGATAAGATAAGGGCGCGGCGCAAGAGATTAAAGGTCCTGCCCACCTTTAAGACTGTGGATACCTGCGCAGCTGAATTTGAAGCATATACCCCGTATTATTATTCCACCTATGAGACCCAGGGTGAGATAACACCGGCAAAGAAGCAGAAGGTAGTGATCCTTGGAAGCGGGCCCAACCGCATAGGCCAGGGAATTGAATTTGACTACTGCTGCGTGCATGCCTCATTTGCGCTGCACGACGGGGGCTATGAGACCATCATGGTCAACTGCAATCCGGAAACCGTGAGTACTGATTATGATACATCAGACAGGCTGTATTTTGAGCCCCTGACTTTTGAGGATGTCATGAATATCATAGAGGCGGAAAAGCCATTAGGGGTGATCATACAGTTCGGCGGCCAGACTCCCTTAAAACTTGCACTGCCCCTTCAGGAGGCAGGAGTAAAGATACTGGGAACATCACCGGACAGTATTGACCTGGCCGAGGATAGAAAGAGATTCGGCGCGATGCTCAGGCGGCTTAAGATACTGCAGCCGGAAAACGGGACCGCCCTGGACGCAGGGGAAGCAAAAAAAGTGGCTGATGATATTGGATATCCGGTCATGGTCAGGCCCTCATATGTCCTGGGAGGAAGGGCTATGAGTATAGTCTATAATGAGGAAAGCCTTATAAAATATGTAAAGAATGCAGCAGTGGTGTCCCATGACAGGCCCATACTTATTGATAAATTCCTTGAGAGAGCAATAGAAGTGGATGTGGATGCCATATATGACGGAAAAAAGCTCTTTATCGGGGGAATAATGGAACATATTGAAGAGGCAGGTATCCATTCCGGAGATAGTGCCTGCGTGCTTCCGCCCTTTACATTGAAACCTGAAGTGATAAATACGATAAGGGACTATACCCTTAAAATGGCAAGGGAGCTGAAAGTGGTGGGGCTCATCAATATCCAGTATGCTGTTAAAGACTCCCACGTACATGTCCTTGAAGCAAATCCCAGGGCCTCGAGGACCATACCCTTTGTAAGTAAATCAATAGGAGTCCCGATGGCAAAGATAGCAGCCAGGATAATGGTCGGGGAGAAACTTGCCGGGATTGATTTTAAAAGAGTGGATCCCACAAAGCTTGAATATTTTTCAATAAAAGAAGCAGTGCTCCCCTTTAACAGGTTCCCGGGAGTCGATACCATACTTGGTCCTGAGATGAAGTCGACAGGGGAAGTGATGGGTATTGATCCCAATTTTGGAATTGCCTTTGCAAAGACCCAGATCTCCATAAACCAGGCTTTCCCGACATCCGGCACGGTGTTTATAAGTGTAAATGACAAGGACAAGGACCTGATCGTGGATATTGCCAGAAAACTCTCTGAGATGGATTTTAAGATCATCTCGACTAAGGGTACCGGTGATATCCTGGCGGGTAATGGGATAAAATGTGACCAGGTCTTAAAAATAGTCGAGGGCAGGCCCAATATAATAGATTTGATAAAAAATGGTGAGATAGACCTTATTATAAACACTCCTGAGGGAGGGAGTGCCAGGAGTGATGGCTACTATATGAGGACCGCTGCGGTGCTTCATAATGTTCCATCCATAACTACCATGTCTGCGGCTTCTGCGCTGGTGCAGGGTATTTTTGAGATCAAGCGCAACCCTCAAATAAATGTCAAGGCAATACAGCAATATTAGGACAGGGATCAAATGAGACTTTTAAACGAGGAAATACTTTCTAATGAAAGATATGGTGAGGACTTATATAGAATGGAGATATTTTCCCCCTATATCTGCAAGAATGCTGAAGCCGGGCAATTTATAAATGTAAAATGCTCGCGGCCGGGAAATATTGATCCGCTTCTCCGGCGCCCTTTCAGTATATTTGATATTGAGAAAAAATTTAATGTGTTTTCGATACTGTATACCATAAGAGGCAGGGGAAGCAGTTTCCTGTCTACCTTAAAAAATGGGGATATTCTGGATTTTACGGGCCCGCTTGGAAACGCCATCGATCTTGATGGAAAAAATAATAAAATCCTTCTTGTAGGCGGAGGAATAGGGATCGCACCATTAAATTTTATAGCAAGGAAGGCCGGGGAAAACCGTAAGGATGTGTATCTTCTCGCAGGTTTTAAGGATAGTGGTTTCTTAAGGTGGGAGTCCGACCTTGTAAGGACAGGTTTCAAGTACCGTATATTTACAGAAGACGGTTCCTGGGGAGAGACAGGGCTTGTCACGGACCACCTCAGGGAACATTTTAATACTTATGAGGACTACGATGTTTTCTGCTGCGGGCCCACTGGCATGCTGAAGCAGATACAGGATATCTTCAGGGGCACTAAAAAAAATATAAGTGTCCTGCTTGAGGAAATAATGGCATGCGGGATAGGTGCATGCATGGGGTGTGTTGTGAAGATAAAGGCAGGCAGGAATAAATTTAAATACAAAAAGGTCTGCAGTGAAGGTCCGGCCTTTGACCTCAAGGAGGTAATATTTGACTGAAAGTAAAGGCAGTCCTGATTTAGCGGTTAAGCTGGGAAGGCTTAAGCTTGATAATCCGGTGATCGCCTGTTCTGGCACATTTTCTTATGGGTCTGAATATAACCGGTTTTACAAAGTAAGAAAACTCGGCGCGATCACGACCAAGAGTTATTCACTGGAACCCAGGGAAGGTAATATGCCGCCGCGGATATGCGAGACCCCGGGAGGGATGCTAAATTCCATAGGACTTCAAAATGACGGAATAGATGCCTTTATATCGGACCATCTCCCGGTGATAAAAAAAATAGATGCGGTAGCGATACTCTCCATTTTTGGCGGGACACCAAAGGAATTTGCAGATATCTTGCGAAAGATAAAAACTGTAGAGCATGAACTCGCTGCCATTGAGCTTAATTTGTCCTGCCCAAATGTGAAAAAGGGAGGTGCAGCATTCTGCTCTTCCCCTGCAGATGTAGAGAAAGTGGTGGCCAGGGTAAGTAAAAAATCATCGCTTCCAATAATAGTAAAACTGAGCCCTAATCATGAGAACCTGGCAGATGCAGCAAAGGCCGCAAAAAGTGGGGGAGCCGATGCGATCTCCCTTATAAACACGGTGATCGGGACAGCTGTTGATATAGAGACCTCGAGGCCCATGCTGGGAAACATCCTGGGAGGGCTCTCTGGGCCCGCAGTAAAACCGATTGCACTGGCAAAAGTATACAGCCTGAGCCAGGAGGACATATTGCCCATAATCGGGATGGGTGGAATATTTGACTGGAAGGATGTGCTTGAATTTATGATAATGGGCGCAGCTGCCGTTGGAATAGGCACTGTTAACTTTGTACAGCATGATGCCGGTATTAAGATCCTGGAAGGACTGGCCGCATATATGGAAGAAAAAAATATAAGCAATATAAGTGCTGTGACCGGAAGCCTGAAAGTGGGAGATCATGGGAAGTAAAATAGAGAGGGCAAGAAGAATTCTAAAGCCCGGGGACAGGCTGATAGTAAGTATCGATGTGAGCAGTAAGAGCGGGCTTATAGGCCTGTTAAAAAAAATCGGCGGCAGGGTGACTACCGTAAAGCTGGGACTTGAGCTTATATACAGCCTTGGGCTGGATATAGTAGAAACAGTAAAAAGTTTTGGGTATAAGGTGATGTTTGACGGCAAGCTTATGGACATACCAAATACCGTGGCAAAAGCTGCTTCTGCTATCGGGAAGCTGGATGTGGAGATGATCACCCTTCATGCCCTTGGCGGAAAAAATATGATGGCAGGGGCAGTGAAGGATTTGAAGATCCAGGAAACCGAAAGGCTTAAGAGAAGGCCGCTTCTGATGGGAGTGACCATACTTACAAGCCTGGATGAAGGCGACCTGGAGGAAATGGGTTTTA
>SDBT01014968.1_pt1 | contig 12342 bp, 10 predicted proteins | sample 2277101 | NCBI WGS metagenome assembly SDBT01 (sample SAMN10404973, study PRJNA504765) | marine sediment metagenome | isolation source: marine sediment core GS10_PC15, 103 cmbsf | place: Arctic Ocean: Southern Knipovich Ridge | collected 2010
CCTCCAACTCAGGATGCGCGTCAAGCCAAGCATTTATCGTATGGTCCATGGCCTCTATTCCGGGCTGCAAAGTAATGTGGAGAATCTTGGAACTGTTTGGAAACAGGTCGACCGGGATCGAAGAAGGATCTTTTGTTGTCACTCCGGCAGGAAGTGACAGTTCCAGATCTCCGTATACGGCTCTTTCACCAAAGTTGCTGAGTGTTACCTCCAGGTCATAACCGTTTACCACTGCCTTCAGATCAACGTGATCACCGTAATACTCTTCAAGGAATACCCTGTCAAGCAACAACATCTGCAGGGCATTCCGGTAGAGGGCGGGTCCCAGCATCTTGCCCTGTTCCAGCACACCTGTGGCACGCCGGTCGAGAATGGCTTCCCACATCGATTCCCGGGTAAGCGGCTTATCCTTCTCAATAAACAGTACCATGCTGTTCCGGGCATGTCCATCCAGCTTTCCGGTTCTTAAAACAAACGGAACATTTTCATGGTCGATTTGCTCCTTATTTCCTTCCGTGGCCAGGTAACCATCATAATGGAATGGATCGGCAAGCGTATCCCAGACCTGCCTGAACACATAACCCCCTTTCTGATGGGCAAACTCATTCCACGATTCCTTGGTGAACATGCTCTGTACCTGAAGTCCGTCGTAATCCCTGCATCCGAAAATCGGCGAGAATCCCACATCTGTGACCACATCTATTCCTACCTCATTTAGCCACTCCTCCATTTCATTCTTTGCCAGGAAATCCATGTATCCACTGAAGATAAACCAACTGTTTCCTTCATTCATGCCCGTCCCAATCACCTCCAGGGGATGTCCTTTGGTACAGGTAACACTCTTTAACAATGTCTCTGCTCCAAACCATCCTTTGTGAAGGTTAAATTTGCCGATGAGCTGACTGGTCTTCTCAATTTGCTCTCCCAGTACCCGGCGTGTGGCCTCATCGGCTGAGCTGACCACAAATAGTTTTCTCTCACCCTTTTCAAGCTGAAAAAGATCTGCCCTTACCATGTTGACGGAACCATATTGATGACTCTTAAGCTTACGCGGCCATTCCCAGTCTGCCGGTAACCGGGAGTGGACTCTCTTTCCCGTTTCCGATCCGGGATTCAGAAAAACCAGCACATTTCCTTTCGAAAGGGCACCTTCCAGCTGATCCGGATCAGGTTGGTCCAGTATAGCATAGGTTCCTGAAAGGAGGGCGTTCATAAACCCTTCCTGCATGATGAGCCCGGGAATACCCATATCCTCGGCAATATCCACCTTGCTTTGCAGGATGGTTTTCTCCACCTGTGGCAGAGCCATCTTGTACAGATTACCATATCGGTACCACTCATCATAAGTATTATGCCAGTGATTGGTATACCCGTTAAATCGGACTTCACTTCTAACTGCATGATTTATAGGGCTAAACTGCCCATTATCAACTCTGTATTCATCTATTTTCTGGCCCGAAGCAAACCCACTTAGTGAGAAAAAAATGGTTAGGAACACAACTTTGGCGATGTACTTTGTTTTCATTTTACACAACATAGAGGAGTATATTTGGTTGGATACACAATTAAATATACTGATATACAGTAATATGTGCAAGTATTCTTTTAATATAGTAGCTTTAACTATTACGCGACCGGATTACCCTTCAAATACCATAGCCCAAATTATATAACTATGAATACAATTATCAAAAACGGTAAAATTATACTTCCTGATAAAATTGTTGAAGATCATTATCTTAGAATAGAAAACAGGGTCATCAAAGAGATCTCGAAAAATTATGATGAACACGAGAATTGTGACATCATTGATGCTGGTAACAATTATGTATCACCCGGCTTTTTCGACACTCATATACACGGAGCTGGTTCCAGTGGTTTTGAAACACCTGATAAAGATTTATTTGCCGGTCTTTGTCATTTTCTTTTAGAAAAAGGCGTGACAACATTTTTGCCTACTATTTTGTGCAATGAGGATTATATTAAAACTTTAGCAAGAAACATCAACGCAAATCCGGAATTTAAAAAAAGAATACCGGGCATTTATATTGAAGGGCCTTTTGTTAATCCTGATATGAAAGGAGGCATTAATTCTAAGTACATAATGAAACCTGATATTGAATATCTGAAAAGGATTATTGATCTCTCCGAAGGACTTTTAAAGATCATGACAATAGCTCCCGAATTAGGAGGAATTGAACTAATTATAGATTTCCTTCTGGATCACAATATTATTCCAAGCTTTGGTCATTCAAATACAACATTAGACAATGCGTTGTTAAAAAACAGGGTGAAGAATATAACCCATTTGTTCAATGCCATGTCGGGAATATCTCATAAAGATCCGGGACTGGCAGCATTGCCTTTTATAAACAAAAATATTTTTGTAGAGGTAAATGGGGACGGAATACATCTTAATAATCAAATTATTAAGATGTGTTTTGACAACCTTAATCACGATAAAATCATTTTTATTACCGATGCTGTTATCTCAGCAGGAACCCCTTTCAAAAATGGTTTTTATGATACAGATAAAGAAATAGTATCCTCCGAAAGAGGAGTCAGATACAAAGAGAACGATGTTCTAATAGGGTCGAGTTTTCTTATTCCAGATGTATTACGAAACTTAGCAAAGATTACAAATGCAGATATGAGTGAGATCATTAAAACTGTCACATTAAATCCTGCAAAATTGCTATCTGCAAATAAGGAGGTTGGTAGTATAGAAATTGGGAAAAAAGCAGATATAGTTATTTTTGATGATGACTTTAATATTAAAAAAGTGGTGTTAAGTTGATAACCAAGGAGTTTCATCCAAACTCTGCAATGGATTTGAGTGTATCCATGTTAGCGATATGAATGGTTTTACCATAAATCTTAAGGATACCATCCCTTCGGAATTCACTTAAAGTTCGGATTACATTTTCGGTGGTCATACCCACAAATTCAGCCATCTCTTTTCGGCTTAACGGGAGATCAAACTCAGAGGAGAAGTAAACCTCCAGTGAAAAATAGATCAGCAGGTAGGCAACACGGCCCCTAAGATGTTTTGTGCGGATCTCAAGAGAATCGAGAATGATCCTATCGGCAACTTTGCTCATTCTTTTCAGCAAGTTAAGCGCAAGAGTACCATTGTCTTTAACAATGGATCTGATATCATCCATTTTTATGTTGCACGTGACGGACTCTTCAAGAGCGGTAACTGAATAATTATAGTGGTCATTCGAAAACACACTTAACAAGCTTACATAATCGAATGGTTTGGAAATGGTAATGATCTGTTCTTTCCCGGAATGGTCACTTCGGTATAATTTTACAAGACCGCTTTTTAAATAGGTGAAGTCTCTGATCAGTGTACCTTCTTTGATTATGGAATCACCCTGCGCATATTCCTTTTCAACCTTTCCGGCGCAGATCATCTCCAGATGATCCCCTTCAAGGTTCTCGAAGAACAGGCCTTTTAGTTCACAAAGTTCGCAGCTGCAATTAGGATCCATTTACTCCTCATATTAATGTTGGCCAACATATCCTGTTATGATAGTTATCATATTATGACATTTATCATAACGTCTGTCAAATCAATCTAAACAAGCTGTGTTATTTTTGTAACAGCAATTTCGAATATAATAAATTACAAAATTATGAAAAAGATTTTAATACTGGGTGGGGGTACAGCAGGTACCATGATGGCCAATAAATTCTTCAAGGTCCTGGACCGCCAGGAATGGGAAATTACCGTTGTGGATCAGCACAAAACCCATTATTATCAGCCAGGATTCTTGTTTATACCTTTTGGCATCTATAATAAGTCGGATGTGATCAAGCCTAAGGGTAATTTCTTTCCTTCGGGTGTTAAGGTTGTTTATCAGGAGATTGATCGGATTGATGGTGACAGTAACAAGGTGTTTTTGATGGATGGGAGTACCCTTAGCTATGATTATATGATTATTGCCACTGGTACCCAGACCCGCCCTGATGAAACTCCCGGATTGCTGGGAGAGCTCTGGTACAAAAGCATTTTTGATTTTTATACCATTGAAGGAGCTGTTGCATTACAGCGATTTTTCAAAACCTGGGAGGGAGGTAAACTGGTTCTTTGTATTTCCGAGCTTCCTTTTAAATGCCCGGTTGCTCCCATTGAATTTGTGTGCCTGGCAGAGGCCTATTTCACTGAGAAGGGGATGCGAGATAAGGTCGATATCACGTATGTAACTCCGCTTCCCGGTGCTTTTACAAAACCCATTGCTACTAAAATGCTGAGTCAGTTGTTGGAGGAGAAGAACATTAAAGTAGTTCCCGATTTTTATCTGGAAAGTGTTGACAATGAGAAAAAGGTACTCAAGTCTTATGACGATGTGGAGATCCCCTTTGATGTGCTTACGATTGTACCAATGAACATGGGATCTGAAATGGTAGAACGAAGTGGACTGGGCGATGATATGAATTATGTGGAGACAGATAAAGAAACCCTTCAGTCGAAAAAATATGAGAACATTTTTGTTCTGGGAGATGCAGCTAATCTACCCACTTCAAAAGCTGGTTCTGTGGCACATTTTTCCGCTGAAATCCTCTTTGAAAATATGATGAATGCCTTTGAAAACAGGCCATTTACAGCAAAATTTGATGGCCATGCAAATTGTTATATCGAGACAGGTTATGGCAAAGGGGCCTTGATCGATTTCAATTATGATACTGAGCCTTTACCTGGCACATATCCACTTCCTGGAATTGGACCCTTCGGATTATTGAGGAATACCAAGATCAATCATTACGGAAAAATGATTTTCCGTTGGATTTACTGGCACATATTAATACGCGGTAAGGAGATGCCCATCGAAGCGCATATGACCATGGCCGGTAAGAAAAATAATATTGACTAACTGAATTCAACATGGCAGAAAACACATCAAAACAGATTGCTGAGTTGAACAGGAAGGTCGATACGATCCTGGAATATGTAAACCAGCAGAGATTAAAGTCCGAGGCCATTAATGATCTTATGGATGATGCATCGATCATTGGAAAGGATGTATATGATTCTACAGTAAAGGCATTGGATGAACATGAAGTGGTTTTGGAACCCGATGAATTAAGAGAATTAGGTATCAGGGTTGCCCAGAATGTGGGGAATTTCAATACGATGCTCGATACCCTTGGCAGTGCCATGGATCTCATTAAGGATGTGGGCCCAATTGCCAACGAGATGATTATTGATTCCACCAGAAAACTCAATGAATTTGAGCAGAAGGGTTATTTCGAATTTCTGAAAGAATTTGGCCACATCATTGACAATGTAGTTACCAATTATGGGGTGGAGGATATGCGGATGTTGGCCGACAATGTGGTGGCTATTCTAGATACCGTTAAGAATCTTACGCAACCTGATATGCTCAAATCTGTGGATAATGCAGTGAAGGTATTTGCCAGTCTTGAAATGGAGAATATTCCCGAGTATTCCATATTCAAGGTAATGCGCGAAATGAATAAACCTGAGATGAAGAAGGCTCTTGGTTTCTTTATAACATTTATGAAAAACATGAGTAAAAATAATATTAGTTAATAATCAATAAATTAGAATGTTATGGCACAAAAAACAATTGCAGGACAAAGCATTGAACTAAACGAGGAAGGATATATGACTGATGCTTCCCAATGGACCAAGGAGATTGCAGCTGAGTTGGCTAAAGAGGAGGGTATTGAACTTACCAATAAGCATTATGAAGTGCTGGAATTCCTTCGTGACAGAAGTGAAAAAGGAGAAACGCTTACCATCAGAAGGGTTGGTAAATCCGGTATAGTAGATATCAAAGGTTTGTACCAGCTTTTCCCGGGCGGACCTCTGAAATTATCATCCAAGTACGCGGGTATCCCCAAGCCAGCTAGTTGTATTTAACCATTAAAATCAAGGAACTATGGCAACAAACAATGAGAGTCCATTAAAAAAAGTATGCATCATCTGTGCCAAGGGCACCATCGAAGATGTATACGCCACACTGGTGATGGCCAACGGAGCCGTGATGGAAGGAATCGAAGCCAAGGTATTTTTCACCTTCTTCGGTCTGGATGCTATTACCAGGAAGCAAATGAACAGAATTAAAACTGCTACCGTTGGCAATCCTGCCATGAGGGCACCTGGTGGTTTACCATTTCCATCCATCCTGGGAATTATTCCTGGTGTTGAAGCAGGTGTTTCGGCCATGATGAAAGGTTCAATGGCGAAGCTTGATATACCTCCGGTGGATGAATTTCTGGAGATGATCACAGCCGGAGGCGGTGAGATCTATGCCTGTAAACTGGCAATGGACATGTTCAAGCTTGAGAAAAAAGATCTTTGGGAAGACGTGAAAGCTGTTCTGACTATTGGTGATTTTTATGGTTTGTGTGGTGGAGAAAATACCCAGATCATCTTTACGTGACAATTTTCGTTTTTATCATTTCGAAACGTGGTTATTAGCGACGCTAAAAATCCAAGGGGGGCAATTGCCCCCCTTGTTTAAGGTTAAGCAACGAAAACTATATCCTGGAGATCATTAAACTATGGGCTATTTCCCCCCGAACTCCATGAGATAGGATTTTATAAATACATCCAGGTGACCGTCCAGGACAGATTGCACATTGCCCGTTTCATGGTTTGTACGCAGGTCCTTGACCAGTTTGTAAGGGTGCAGGACGTAATTTCGGATCTGAGAGCCCCATTCGATTTTCATTTTACTGCCTTCGACTTTTGCTTGTTTTTCCCTTTTCTTCTGGAGTTCGATCTCATACAAGTGCGATTTAAGTATCCGCATGGCGTTCTCCCTGTTCTTTAGTTGGGACCTGGTTTCCGTATTGTCCACCGTAATACCCGTAGGCAGATGTCTGACGCGTACACCTGTTTCCACTTTGTTTACATTCTGACCACCTGCTCCCCCTGATCTGAAGGTGTCCCATTCAATATCGGCGGAATTTACAATGATTTCAATGGATTCATCAATGACCGGGGTAACAAAGATGGAGGCAAAAGAGGTGTGCCGACGGTTGTTTGAATCAAAAGGGGATAAACGTACCAGGCGATGGACCCCATTTTCACTTTTCAGGAACCCATAGGCATAGTCGCCCGAAAATTCAAGAGTAACCGATTTAATTCCCGCTTCATCCCCTTGAACCATATGAAGCTCTTTCATTTTATATTTATGCTTTTCCCCATAGCGAAGCTACATTCGCATGAGCATCTCGGCCCAGTCCTGACTTTCTGTTCCCCCTGCCCCTGAATTGATTTTCAAGATTGCGCCGAGGCTGTCTTCCTCGTTGCGCAACATGTTTTTGGATTCCAATTCTTCGGTTAGTGTGAGAGCGCTGGTGAATTGTACCTCAACCTCCTCTTGTGTTGCTTCTCCTGCTTCAAGGAATTCGGAAAGAACGTTTAAGTCATCAACCGCAATTTTGACCTTGTTATAACCCTCCACCCAGCTCTTCAGTCGGGCTATTTTCCTTAGTTGTTCCTCAGCGGATTTGGGATTGTTCCAAAATTCCGGATCGTGGGTCTTTTGTTCATCCTCATCTATCTGGATGGTTTTGCCATCCACGTCAAAGATGCCTCCTTAACGCATCCTGGCGTCCATTCAGATCTTTGATCTGGTCTGATGTAATCATGTTAACATAATTTCCAGCAAAGATAGGAAAGAAATCGGGACACGGTCAGGATCAATCCTCCTCTGTCATTTTCAAAACCCGATGGATCAAATCTGGCTCAAATCCACGTCCTGCAGCAAATCTGTAGAGTTTACCTTTGCGGGTATATTGGTTCTTTTCTTTCAGGGTTTTAGATTTACTCTTTATGAGGTCCAGACAGGTTTGGAAATAAGACTCTTCATCGATCTGATCAAGTGCATTCTGAATATCATTTTCCTTCACTTCTTTCTGGCGAAGCATGTGAGAAATTTTAATTCTTCCCCAACGGTTAAACCTGAACTTATCCTTCACATAAAATGTAGCATACCTGTTGTCATCCAGGAATTTTTCTTGCTGTAGCTTTTGCAAAATTCTTTCAGTCTCAGTCTCCGGTATTTGCCACTCTTTTAGCTTTCCCCTGATATGACTTGTGCACTGCTCCTGTCTGCTGCATAGTGCAGCCGCACGTTGCAGGGCCTCTTTGTAATCCAGCTCTTTACTTTTTCGCCCGGATGAATCTTTCCTTTTCATGGATATCTTTAAAAATGTTTACATGTGGAAAACCTGCACTTGTGAAAAGACGTGCAGTTTCCACCCCAAATCTCTCATTGATCTCTACCCATACGGAACCAGTTTCATTTAACTGTGTCATGCTATACGAGGCAATTGCCCGATAGAAAACAAGTGGATCACTATCCTCAACGAACAACGCTCCACCCGGTTCAAATTCAAGCACATTAGCACTCATCATAGAACGCTCGCTGTTTAGCACATAGGGAGGATTACTCACAATCAGGTCAAAATGGTCCCTCTCTCCAAAGTTTGTTTCATGCAAAATATCTCCCGCGATCCAATTCACTTTAAGCCCATTTATTCGACCATTCTCTGAGGCCACTTTCAGCGCCTCCCTGCTTACATCAAGAGCGAATACTTCGGCTACAGAGAAGTGATTTTTCAAGGCAAGAGCGATGCTTCCTGAACCAGTTCCGATATCCAGGATGCGACCAGGTGGCCGGATGGTATCATCTATAATTTTGTATACCAGTTCTTCGGTTTCTGGCCTGGGGATGAGAACATTGTTGTTCACTTTAATCTTAATATCGCAGAAGTGAGTGTAACCCAGAATGTACTGAATAGGCTTGCCAGTATGAATTTCAGATACAATTTCATTAATTTGTGCCAGGGTATCTTGTCCAATCACCTGATCGGGATTTTCAAAATACGAGGATAAGGGATATCCTGCATGGTCCAGGATGATCCGGGAGATGGATGAGGATTCGGTTTCCGGGTAGTTCTTCCTTAGCTCCTGGAGGAGGTAGATCCTGGCCTTTTGCAAGGTGGCATGATTTTGGAGCATAATTCAAAAATAGTAATAAAGCACAATTCTGTTGACTGAGAAAGATAAAATATACATGCGACGGTGTTTCGAGTTGGCCCGAAAAGGACTTGGAATGACCCGTACCAATCCTCTGGTTGGTTGTGTAATCGTTCACAATGATCGCATCATAGGTGAAGGCTACCATCACGAATTCGGGGGTCCGCATGCAGAGGTAAACGCCATACGCTCAGTGAAGGATTCGTCCCTTTTTCCGGAAGCAACATTGTATTGTAACCTGGAGCCCTGCGCACATCATGGAAAGACACCTCCTTGTTCAAACCTGATTACTCAGAAAGGGATTCGAAGGGTGGTAATTTCTAATATGGATCCTTTCCCAAGTGTCAATGGACAGGGAATCAGTCAGATGGAGAAAGGTGGAATTCAAGTGGAATCAGGTTTTCTTGCCGAAGAGGGCTTTCACCTGAACCGTCGATTTTTCCTTTATTTGAACAAAAAACGACCCTTTATCATATTGAAATGGGCCCAGACCATCGATGGATTTATTGACCTTGTGAGGGAACCTGATGATCCGGTAGGAACTAACTGGATCGCAGGAGAAGAGTGTCGAACACTTGTGCACAAATGGCGTTCTGAGGAGGCAGCCGTTATGGTGGGGACCAACACAGTTATTAATGATAATCCTCGGTTGAATGTAAGAAGATGGACAGGAAATAATCCTGTGAGGATTACAATAGACAGGAATGGAAGGTTGTCAGGAAGTCTTAATATTCTGGATGGAAAACAGGATACCATGTTATTTTCAGGGATTCATGGTAAATATTCCGGAAAAACCCGAAGTATCCAGATCGACCCGTCCTATGAGTTAAGAGATATTCTTGAAGAACTATATGACCAGAAGATTATATCAGTCTTTGTGGAAGGAGGAACCAAATTGCTTGAATCCTTCCTGCAATCCGGATTGTGGGATGAAGCAAGAGTATTTACAGGGAAAATGTCGTTTAGTCAGGGTGTAAAAGCACCTGAACTTAATGAAACTCCTGACGAATCACTTCTTTTGGGTGATACAAAACTGGAATTGTTTAGAAACAGGGATAATTTGTTTTACAGTTGATCCCGAGACGTTCACGACTGGATTTGATTTATTCATCTAAAAAGGATTACATTAGGGAACTTTTCGATGAAAAAGTCCGTACAATTATTTAAAAGGTAGTAACTATGAAAAGGCTTGCTATATTATTGATCCTGTTGCCTTTAATATCCGCAGCAACGGTACAGGCACAGTCGGCAAAACAGTCCTACAAGGCCGGCGAGGAGTTCTACAAATCGATGAACTTCAGAGATGCAATCGATCAATACAACAAGGCCATTGAGATGGATCCGGATTTCGAAAAGGCGTATGTTCGCCGCGCAATGGCCCATTCAAAAATGGGGGACCATACCAGTGCAGCAGCGGACTTTGACCGGGCACTGGTTTTTGATAAAAAGGATTCTGAGCTTTTCTATTTCTCTGGTTATGAATGGCATCTCCAGGGCAAAAACAACATAGCTCTTTCAAAACTTACAATAGCCATCAGTATGAAGGGCAATTTCCTGGAAGCCTACCAGGTGAGGTCCGTGGTGAATATGGAGCTGGAGAATTACAATGAGGCACTGGAGGATTGCAAGCGGTGTCTTAGATTGAAAGAGGATGACAAGGGATATTACAACCTTGCGCAAGTGTATGAGAAGCTTGAGATGTTTGATGAGGCAGAGCAGGCTTATATGAAGTCTTTGTCTAAAAACAGGCGGGTTGGTAATACCCATTATTCCCTGGCTCTACTCCAGTATAAACGGAAAAAATACACGTCAGCCAATAGTTCGATCAATCAGGTACTACAGCTGGAACCAGGGAATTTGGAGGGAATATTATTGCAAAGTAGAATTCTGTCTGCCCAGGGAAATTTTCCCAAGGCCATTGAAGTACTATCTATGGCCTCCATTGAGTACCCGAACGAGGCTCAGATCTTTATTTACAGGGGTGATATCAATGCCCAGATGCACCAGGAGAGCTATTCAATTATTGATTATTCAAGGGCTCTCGAAATCAATCCCGATGATGCTGAAATTTATTATAAGCGGGCTGGAGCGTATGAAGCGATCAGAGACTTTGAGAAAGCGCTGGCAGATTATGAGCAATTGCTGGCCATGTCAAAGTATGATGGTACCGCCCAACGGTTGCATGAGGAGGCTACAGTACGCATGTTTGAGCTGAACAGGGAGGAAAATAAGCCCAGGGTTGTTTTAAAGGATCCTGTTTCAATAAATGGGAGTACTGTGGATATCCCCAAGGCGTTACTGGTAATAAATCTTACTGGGATTGTTGAAGATGAGAGCGATATCAAATATCTTCAGATAAATGGGTTTACTGTACCTGTGGAAAAAACCGATGAAGGATACCAATTCCTTGCCAGTGTGAACCTGGAAAATACGGACCAGATTACGGTGCAGGTAGCGGATATCTATAACAATGCTGAAACGGCAATATTCTCCATTAGGCGAACCGAAGTGGATGCTCCCATTGTACAGATGATTGCGCCCTACGGTTCGGAGAATGACATACTCTATTTGGATAATAATGACCCATATATTTACATGGAAGGGAGGATCAAGGATGAGAGTAAAATCACAAGTATTTATGTGGAAAGCGTGCTGGCCAGTTATATCCCCAGTGATCTGAATCCCTCTTTCACTGCCCTGGTGAATGTGGAAAACAGAAGCAGGATTGCAGTTAAGGTGGAAGATGAGTATGGCAATAAGTCGGAGATTGTATATACCCTGAACCGTGATGCCCAGGCGTTTGGGGAAAACCCCATGGGGAAAACCTGGGCGATATTCATTGAGAATTCAGACTATGAGTCATTTGCCAGCCTGGAGGGCCCGGCCAAGGATATCACCATGATGAAAGCTGCTCTGGCCAGGTACCAGGTCCATAACTTTATTCATAAAAAAAATATGACTAAGGTGGAACTTCAGAAATTCTTCTCCATCGAACTTAGGGATATGATCAGAAGCAACAGGGTAAATTCTATCATGATTTGGTATGCTGGGCATGGGAAATATATCAATGAGAGCGGATATTGGATACCCATTGATGCCTCAAGGGATGATGAGTTTACATATTACAACATTAATGCCCTGAAAGCTTCCATGCAGTCTTACCCCGATTTTCTAACCCATACACTGGTAATTACTGATGCATGTGAATCGGGACCGAGTTTTTATCAGGCCATGCGTTCGGGGTTGCAGGATCACAACTGTAATGATTGGGAATCTACCCGGTTTAAATCGTCCCAGGTATTCTCATCTGCAGGATA
>SDBT01014971.1_pt1 | contig 12341 bp, 13 predicted proteins | sample 2277101 | NCBI WGS metagenome assembly SDBT01 (sample SAMN10404973, study PRJNA504765) | marine sediment metagenome | isolation source: marine sediment core GS10_PC15, 103 cmbsf | place: Arctic Ocean: Southern Knipovich Ridge | collected 2010
TTCGAGGTCTTGTCCCTGTATCTTTTCCGTGGTTTTCAAGGACGAAACCAGAGGAGGCATAATCTCTATTTGGTACTACAGAGGTGCTAAATCCGCTTTCTTATAATAAAGCTGGGGCAGTTGTCTTTTATCAGCATCATTTCCTATTTACAGATCTTTTCGAAATATGCAGATTTTCTGTGAGAGCAGGCTCAAAAGACTTCTCCTTTGACGATGTTTTCAAGCTTTATTCTCTCGCTACAGGGGTTGAAATTGATGCAAGTGAGATGTTGACCATAGCTGAGAGAGTCTACAATGTGGAGCGCGCCTTCATATGCAGGGAAGGCATAAGAAGACGCGATGATCGTCTTATAGGTAAATGGGCAGATGAACCGGTTCCAAATGGCCCTTACAAAGGTGAGATGATTGACTCTGAAAAATGGGAAGTTATGCTAGATGAATATTACCGCTTAAGAGGATGGGACGAAAATGGTGTCCCCAAAAAGGAAAAGCTTAAAGAGCTTGGACTTGATGATGTAGCCGATGCACTTGAGCAAAAAGGTGTCTACTCCTAAGATTATATTATTTTAGAGGGATATGCACTTTACTCAACTGACCGCATGATGTAATATATGTCGTTATGGAAGAATCAAGTCACCCTGTTTCTAGCGTCGATTACACTGGAAGATTCCAGGAGTTTGACGATTGGTTCAATAGCGAAAAAGCATGCCTTGAGTACATCACAAGGCTCCGATGGGCAAGTGGCTTCGAATACCCCAGTTGCTGTTATAATGCGAAGAAGCCTTATCTGATGGGCCGAGAGGCCTTTTCCTGTGCCGAAACTGCAAACGGCAAACATCAGTAACTGAAAGACAGGTAAGCCACTAGTTTGACTAGTGAGACTTTCAATGTTTGACATTTAGATTCAGTTGTAAAAGAATCCTCCTTTGAGTAAAGGGGAAAGCTTGGCGGTATAACCCAAAGGAGGCAACAAAATGTCGTACGAAAGTATAAGTCATTCGAGATGGGATTGCAAGTATCATGTGGTGTTCATACCGAAATGCAGGAGGAAGGAACTGTATGGAAAGATAAGGAAGTTTCTTGGACCAGTGTTTCATGAAATGGCAAGACAGAAGGGATGCAAGATAGGGGAAGGACATATGGTGCAGGATCACGTGCATATGCTCATCAAAATACCGCCAAAATTGTCGGTAGCGGAGATAATTGGATATATAAAGGGGAAGAGTGCAATAGCGGTAGCAAGGCAGTTTGGGGGAAGGAAGAGAAATTTTAATGGTGAGAAACTTTGGGCGCGTGGATATGCAGTATCGACGGTAGGGTTTGAAGAAGAGCAGGTTCGGAAATATATTTGTCATCAGGAGCAGTTGGATACAAAGGGATATGACGCAGAAGAGAAAGAGAAGGACGATGTCACAGGCAAGGATGATGGTAAGTTCTAAATTCTAGTGATGGCCACCCTTGGGGTGGCTCACAACCGCCAAGCTCCCCGCTTTGCGGGGACGTTATGACTGCAGCCTTGGAGCTTTCGACAAATCAAGTAACTCATTTTTACTCCAAAAACAAAAACACCACGGAGATGATAAAGTTACTAAGTTTGCTCCTAAAGAAATATAAAAATGAGGAATGTATTTATTTCTCTTGGGACGCTGCATCTTGGCACGCATCAAAAGCACTTTATAAAAAAGTTGAAGAGATCAATGGGCAAGAATACAGGAAAGAACACAATAGTCCCCTTGTGAAATTAGCCCCTCTTCCGTCATGTGCTCAATTTCTAAACGTAATTGAGTCGGTATTTAGTGGCATGGCAAGAGCAATCATACATAATAGTAATTACGCCGCGGTCGACGAATGCAAAAATGCAATTGACCGCTATTTTGAGGAAAGAAATCAGAATTACAAAGAAAATCCCAAAAAAGCAGGGAAAAAATATGGGGAAAGGAGCATGTTAAACCTGTTTTCCAGGCAAGCAATAATTGTAAAGATCCAAAATGGCGATAAACGATATGCTAACAAGACATTCCACCAGAACTCAAAAGGTCGGGCGTGTTGGGCAATTATTGTTCTTCAAACAAGTATCGGGGCTTGCCACTTCCATCCGGGCGTCCGGTGAATTTTAACGTATAAAATACTACAATAATTCAAAATATTATGCTATAATTCTCTGCATTATGCTAGAAATATGTAGATTCTTAGGGATAATTATATCAATGTATTACAAAGAGCATGCTCCTCCTCACTCCATGCTAAATATGGTGGACAAAGAGCAGCTTTTTCTATAAATGAGTTAAACCTTATTGAAGGTAGTCTACCTAAAGGAGTAGTTTCTCTTGTTTTAGAATGGGCTTTTGAACATAGAGATGAGTTAATGGAAGATTGGAAATTGGCAGAGAGACATGAAGAACTTAAGAAAATAAAACCTCTTGTTTAAGGAGATGATATTGTGCATTGGATAACCGACGTATCATATATTGATGACTATAAGCTAAAGTTGAAATTCGAAAATGGCAAGTATAAATTGGTTAATCTAAAACCACACCTTGAAGGAAAAATATTTGAACCTTTAAGAGATATCTCTTACTTTAAATCAGTAAAGCTCAATAAAGACATCGACACTATAGTTTGGCAAAATAATGCTGACTTCTCTCCAGATTTTCTTTACGAAATAGGAAAATCCATAAAAAATTAATACAGTAGGGGCATATCTATTTTTTACTCTGGAATAAAATTTTGCTATTTTTAAACTTGCAAGAATGATTTTCTTCTCCCGATAAATAACATTTCCATTTAACATCCTCACCTCCAGCATTTTTATCTAAATATAAAATCAAATCATGACGATAATCTATATGACTTTCAATCCACCTGACCGTGGGGAGTTGGCTGGTTTTATGTTAAGTCTGTCGATTTGCAAAAGCCCTCGGCCGATAGGTGATTTCTACCCCAATATCTTGTATCAAAGCCACTTCCCAATTCTCAGACTTTCAGTTTAACACTACTACCTATGTAGTCTCTCACTACCTGGAACGGCAGCTTGGCAGGATACCACCAATGGTAAAGGGAGACATCTTAAGAAGACAGGCTACTTCCTTTACTGAAAAAATATTTCTAATCATAACACTCCATTCTTTGTCGTAAAATTAGCTACTTAACATGTTTTCAGATGAATGTTAATTATAGCACGCTGTCTTAATTTTTCTTGACACTTATTTTAATTTAAGCTATTAGTTTGTAAGAATACATCTTATAGAATTACTTTTTAAGGATAATTAACAAAAAAGAGGAACTGTACTATGCTAAACAAAAATCTAAAAAAGACTCCTAAACTGATAATTACGCTGATAGTTTTCTCGCTATCCATTTTCTATTTTCCCACCCAAAGTATGTTGATGGCAGACCCTGCCATTCAGGAGAATGTTTCCAGTCCAGAGGGATCCAAACCTATTATTGTTTACTTCTCCAGAACAGGGAAAACCCGAATAGTGGTAAATGGGTTAACGGATAAACTCTCCTGCGAGACTGCAGAGATAAAATCAATAGAGGACCGTTCCGGTTTTTTCGGTGTGCTTACCTGTGTGTTGGATCAGCTCTTAGAAAGGGATGCTCAGATCGAACCACTTAAGAAGGATGTAACAGGGTATAACCCGATTATCATTGCTACCCCGATCTGGCTAGGGAAACTATCTTCACCGGCACGGACATTTATTAAGCAGTCAGGACTTAATGGTAAAGAGGTTTATATCGTTCTTACTTATAACGGAAGTCTCACCGAAGAAAAAGAAAATATATTAAAAGAAGGGTTAACCTCTCAGGGAATTAATCTTAAAGAACTTTACAAAGTGGTCACCAAAGAAAAAACAGATGAAGAAATCAAGAAAGATATCTGCACCCAACTGGAGAAAAGACCCATTGCAACACAAAAGGTATCTTCTAGTACACTCTAACAAACTAATAATGGAAATACTTCTAACTCTAACTAATTATTAACAAACAATTAAAGGAGTAAAACCATGGATATTCTAGCAATTTGTGGAAGCCCTCGTAAGAATCGAACTACCCAAAGTGTTTTACAGGCGGTGCTGGAGGGAACAGGACGGTCTTATGAGATCCTGTGGCCTGCATTTATGAAGATCGAACATTGTTTGGGATGTCTCAAATGCAAAGACGTTACCCCGGGAAAGTGTTGTCAGAACGATGACATGGCAACGGCAATCGAAAAAATGTTTCAAGCCAAATCTTTAATTGTCGCATCCCCTACCTACTTTGGAAATGTACCGGGCCCACTAAAAAACTTCATAGATCGATCCATTCCCACATGTCATACCGGCAAAGGAGATACCTGGGAGGGGGCTGAAGATCACGGTACCCGCCCTTTCAAGGGACAACCAGCTATTATCCTGGTAGTCTCGGGGGGTGGTGACCATGAAAAAACAGCAGCCAACATCCGCCTGGTGGTTGAATATTATGAGTACCAGATTGTGGGTGAATTTGTGGAAGGTATGGGTGAAGTGATCGTATCTAAGGAGGCGTATCCGGACATTTACAACGAGCTCTTCGCATTGGGCAAAAAACTGGATGAGTCCCTCAAAAAGAGAGAGGAGTAACAGTCAATTCCCACACAGGAATAGTCATTCAATCTTTATGGAATTTGGTTGAGTTTCAAAACACTACAAAAGCATTAATCAAAAAAAGGAGGAACGTCATGGCTATCGTAGTAACTATCCTGATTGTACTTGTTGTCTTAATTGGAGGTTTCTATGGACTTTTCAAGTACAAGAACAGACCGGCTAAACCGGACTATTTTAAGTACTACAAAACACAGGATACCACACCAGAGGGTAAGGTGGGAGTCTTTGCCACCGCACTGATTATGCCAACTAACCATAGTCACGCATTTTTCCACAATATTATTCACAAGGTATTCAAGGTGGTGGTTCCCTGGCCTTTTAACCTCCTGGCTCTTAAAGATCGGGGAGTGGCCCTCTTAGACCCAGTTCACGTCCACGCCAGGGAGGAATTTACTCCTACCCATCTTGAAGATCCCTTTGGAAGGGACCGAGACCTGGATGGAGTTCCTTACATGGAAAAATATAAACAGGGAGAGGTAGTGTGGGTACCTCCCTCATCCCGTATTTATCTAGACCATAGATACTTCCTTTACAAGGGACGCCGCAGTCGTCACCCCTCAATCGTAGGCAAGTCTGCTAACAAGTCAAGGCTCTACTACTACGGAAGTGGTATCGTCCAGAGGAAGCTTCCCCACTGGGAGGAAAGCTTCAAGATCATTAACACCGCCTTTGACCGGCTTCGGGAAAAATACAGCAATGTTGAGTTGCGGGCAGAAACCAACATGTTTTACCATGAAATGAGGAAAAATCTCCATGATTTGCTCGATGCCGGATGTGAAACCATTGTCCTTATCGCACCCATGGCCATATATTCCCACTTTGAAGAATTTAACTCCGGCTTTAGACACTGTTTTGAGTACATTGAAGAGTGGAAGGAAAAACATCCGGGTAAGAAGGTCAAGGTAATCATAGGACCCCAGATGGGAGACTTCCAGCCTCTGCGCCAGGCATTCCTCGAAATGCTCAAGGACAGGCTGGATACCATTCCCGCAGGCTCAGATGTCACAGTTGGAGTAACTGTGCATGGAATGCCATGGGACCATTTCAAATGGGAAGGATGGCTCCAGCAGGCACCAGCTTACCGTGACAAACTCTTTGAGGAAGCAAAAGAGGTCGTGGCAAAATATAAATTTGGCCGCACAAACGTGGTAAACTGTCAGGATGAGTTTGCAGATCCTATCTGGGATCCAGATGAGAAGTACCTCTCTACTAACCGCGCATACTTGAATGCGGTAAAAGACGGCTATGACTATGCTATCGGTCTTCCTATTGAGTTTTTTGCAGAAAATTCAGACACTCTAATGCATCATGCCATGAAATGCTTTGAAAACTTTGACCAGTATGACATAGATGATCCCGTTGATTATCCCGACATGTCTGTTCCCTACACCAGGGAAATGCTCCAGGGGAAAACACACGTTATATATAATGGTGTTCCCGTAGGAAAGTATCAGAAACACGTAATCGAGGCTTTCTACCAGGCGATTGACTCGGTGCTATCAAAAAGGAAATAGAGTGGCTTAGCTAAAGCTGAGTTTATCCTGAGGAATGAAGGGCTTAAACGATTGGAATTGTTGGGTTTAATACGTGTTACGGGTTCAACGATGATTTTTTGCTTCACAGATGGAGCAATGAAATAGTGGAGTATTGGAGTGCTGGACATGTGCAATGTTTTAAGGTTTTCGAGTTGCCAAGAAAGAATATGTCTTAAAATACTCCTTCACTTGCAATAGGTTGTAGAAGCTCCGAGACGTTCAGATTAAGTGTTCAATCAGTATTTTTACTCCAATACCAATTAAAACAAGACCTCCAGCAATTTCAATCTTATTCTCAAAGAAGTGCCCAATTCTGTTACCTACAAAAACACCAAAAAATGACAATATAAAGGTTATCGTTCCAATTGCTATTACAGGGGTTACAATAGATACTTTTAAAAATGCAAAGCTTACCCCAACGGCAAGGGCATCGATACTGGTAGCAACGGCGAGTACCAATAACACATAGACATTCAAGGGGTTTATTTCTTTCTTGCTTGACTGGACTGTAATGGATTCATAAATCATCTTGCAACCAATAAAACTGAGAAGCCCAAAAGCTATCCAATGGTCAATCTCTGAAATAAAACCCCTCAAGCTAAGTCCTGCTAACCACCCTACTAACGGCATAATCGCCTGAAACAACCCAAAAAAGACCGCAATCTTTAAGGCATTATTTATCTTTAAGTTTTTTATTGTTATCCCGCTTGTGATAGATACAGCGAAAGCATCCATGGCCAGTCCAAATGCTATTGCTATGATAGTAATTATATCCATTTGATAGTGCTTTCTTATAACCAGTTGATTAGGTTTCTCAAATTCAGTATTTACAGAAAACAAGAAGTATGTTGTTTTTCGGTTACTTATTCACATTAATCCTATAACATAATATAACTCGCCAGTAAAGAGTGTGAAATCATCTTTTCTCGCATTCTATATTTTTATTCCTATAATTCAAACAGTTAGCGCAATCCCAACTTTATCTTTCTATCGATAAAAATATTTTCATTTTTTCCTTGACAAATATACTAATTCAAGGTACTAGTTTGTCAGAACACTTCTTTGAGACTTATTTCTTAAAGACACTTTGAAAGTAAAGAATGATTAAAAACAATATAATAGAAAAGCACATTGGCCAGCTAAATTTCGATCTCAAGCGCGGGTTTGTCCAATTCATAACTATCCACCTCATCTCTCAAACGCCGAGATATACCCATGAAATCAAAGAAGAAGTTTTGAATATCACCAATGGAGCTTTCGATATTGACAGGAATAACCTTTATAAAAAGCTAAGGCAGTTAGAAAAAGACGGATTTCTAAAGAGTTATCTAAAACCTTCCAGTCATGGTGCGGATCGTAAATACTATGCCATCACTCCTTTTGGCAGGAAACTCCACAAGGGAATGTATCAATTGCTCATTCCTGTCATGGCTTCATTACACAAAAAATTAAAACATAAATAGTTATAAGAACAAATGAAAAACTCTTTTAAAACAACGAAAAATATAAAATCTTTAACAAGCTTTTTTCTAATCTTTACATTCATTTACCTCACAATGTGTCCTTTTGCCCATGCACTAACATCTGACAATGGTTCTCCGGAATTAATTCCACAAAGGCAGGTAATAAAAAACCATTTAAAACAAAAGGACCATATTTCTTCACTGATACATCTCTCTAAAGAAAGTCAAATAGAAACTTGCGTATATGACAATGCAGTGATAAATCTGCCATTGAACACCCATCAAGAACCAGCGTTCAGCCTTTCTATCATCACTACAATCAGGCTTATCATATAAAAACAAGTTTTACTTTACACCACGTTACCTTTTAATTCAATTATTTTAGGAGGAGGAACAATGGCAACTAAAAAACCGATTAGTTTAAAATCTATTTTCTACACATCGGTATCTTTGATGTGGATCTTCGGGCTTGCCGCCATAGCCCACATTGTGATGGTGCTGATTGAAAAACACAATCCCGTAATCAAATATGAATATGCCTGGGGCTGTGCCATCATCGGTTTTCTGACCATTTACATGACGCGCTGGTGTAAACGGGACGGCTGGCAGAGCTTTTGGGGGGTGTTAGGCGGCCTGGGCCTCTGGTTTGCTTTTGAATACAGTCTGATGTATGGAGGGCACCGTATGGGGGTTACCTACACCTATAATGGCAGTTACCCGGAATACCGCATCATGAAATGGACTTTTATGGCGTTCGTTATGGTCTTCACCTATCTCCTCTACCAGGAAAGTGTCCGGTGTAATTTCATTTATTTCCTCAGGAGAAAGCTGAGGCTTATGCGAGGAGTAGTTGCTACAGGGAAAATAAGTAATTACGGACCCCGAACCGCCTTTGAATACATTATGATCACTTGGGCAGGCTATCTTTTGCTTATGATTGCCTATGATGATCAGATATTTGGTCCACAATCCTGGTTCTGTTATGCCTTATTCTTTATCTCATTTTCTGTCTTCTTCTACCTCTGCTATAAACTTTTAGGCTACGATAAATTTGGCGCTAACCTGAGGTATGCAATCCCCACAGTTACCGTCCTCTGGAATGATGTGGAGATTCTGGCCAAGTGGGGAATGCTCAAGGAACCCTGGGTACACATTAATTGGAAAATCATGTCCGTGATCATAGCTGGTTTTGCAGTTTCCACCTACCTGATTATCAAGGATTTGCGCACGAAAAAAGAGGGAATGATAGAGTCAAAAGATGTTGTATAACAAGTCATACACAAATAATACTGTACCGTATTGAATAAGGAGGTCATCATGAAACTTTGGAAACTACTACCTGTTTTACTATTAAGCACATCTTTGTCATGCTTAACCCAGGGAGAAATAGAAGAAGCGGATGTGTATAAAACACCTTATGCAGAACGCATTAAAATGGCAGAAGAAAGGTTTTTTGCTGCCCAAAAAGAAGGAATAACCATTAAGGGAGTTGTTGTTGAAGGGAACTCGCTCTTTAATGGAACGACTACCCCTCAGGACAAACCGTATGGACATCCTTACACGGAGGAAGAAAACCTCGCTGCCTCGATCAGCGCAGAGCGCAATAGCAAACTATTTATTCTTACCAAAGATGGGACACTTTATTACCCGACTTGCAAAAAAGGACAAAGCGTCTCGGAGAGCGAGCAGGCTCATCGCATTACCAGAGTGTTAACTGAAGAACAAAAGAAGGGGCCAAAGTTGTTCACCTGGGCAACATTAGTACCTATGACAGGAAGGGAAATAGAGGTTTACGGAGAAATTTACCCTGGTTATGCGGGAGTGAAAGGTATCCACATTGAATCTATCTTCTTTGAGGGAGAATATATAGTTGGGAAAGGCTAGAATATTTCTAATAGATCAAGCAGCCAATATCATTATTAAATAGTGATAATTTTAACTTGACAGACTCTTTAATCTTTGCTAGAAATCAACTTCGATAATAGTTAGAAAGTAAAACTATTCGTATTATGAACAAAACTTGAATAAGCGTGGAGTAACCGATGGATATTAAAAAGGTTGATGAAATAATTGAGAAGCACAAGACAGAAAAGGGATCGTTAGTCTCTATCCTGCATGACATCCAGAGACAGGAAGGATATTTACCGGATGATGCCCTAAACTATCTGAGCGATAAAATGCATACACCCTTAAGTGAGGTTTTCAGAGTAGCCGCCTATTTTGAGAAGGCTTTCAGCCTGGAACCAAAGGGAAAACATACCATAAGAGTCTGTCAGGGCACTTCCTGCTATCTCAAGCACTCTGATCAAACATTAGAGGAGATTAAAGAAGAAATAGCGAAAGACGAGGACGAATATAAAGACACAGATTTCAATTTAGAAAAGGTAAGGTGTCTGGGCTGCTGTACTGCTGCACCAGCGGTTGAAATCGATGGGGAAATCCTTGACAAGGATTCTGCAAAAACGACGATCATCAAACTCAAAGGTGAGAAGTAAAATGAAAGTAAATAGCTTACGTGATTTAAACAAATTAAAAAGTGAAGGAGAGAAATTACTTCGCCCTAAGAACATTCGGATACAGGTAGGAACTGCACCCTGTGGTCTTTCCAAAGGGGCAAAGGGTGTCATTGTAAAATTAAAAAATGAGCTGAGTAAGCAAAGTGTTGATGCTACAGTTGTTCCTGTCGGATGTATCGGTATCTGTTATAATGAGCCGATTGTAGAAGTAATTATACCCGGAAAACCAAAGCTCACTTATGGAAACATCACACCGGATGATGTCCCTTCCCTGGTTAAAGCTATAGCTAAAGGCAAGGCACTTAAAAAACATGCACTTTATCGAACCAATGAGGAAGACCTCATCAGTAACGGTAAAACTTTTAAGTATGCTTCTAAAACACCACCAGACTATAAAACAATACCCACCCTGAAAGAATTCAAATTCTTCCACCCACAGTTAAGGATTACCTTAAGGAATGCCGGCCTCATCAATCCGGACTCCATAGAAGAATATATCGCCAGAGGTGGATACGCTGCTCTTAATAAGGCACTAACCAAAATGACCCCTGCCGATACCATTGGTGTTGTAATAAAGTCTGACCTCAGAGGAAGAGGCGGTGGCGGTTTCCCCACCGGTCTTAAGTGGAAAACCTGCCGTGAGGCTAAAGGAAAAGAGAAATACGTTCTCTGCAACTGCAGTGAAGGAGATCCGGGCATTGGGATGCATAAGAGTATTATTGAATCAGACCCTCACAGCATCCTGGAAGGGTTGATTATCGGTGGATATGCCATAGGCGCCAGGGAAGGATACATCTACCTTCACTATGGTAATTCGTCAGCTAAGGAGAAATTACAAAAGGCGATTGAACAGGCTAATGACTGTGGTCTGCTTGGCAAAAACATCTTAGGCAGTGGCTTTGATTTTTCCATCACCTTAAAAGAAGGTGCGGGGGGATATGTCTGTGGAGAGTCAACCGCACTGATGGCAAGTCTTGAAGGCAGAGCAGGAGAGCCCAGACCTAAATATATCCACACTGCAGAAAAAGGTCTCTGGGACAGCCCTACCAATCTCAATAATGTTGAAACCTGGTGTAATGTTCCGCTTATCATCTCAAGGGGCGCCAACTGGTATTCAAAAATCGGCACCAATGGAAGCAAGGGGACCAAGGTCATTTCACTATCAGGTAACATCAACAGGTCATGTCTGGTTGAAGTGCCCATGGGAACAACTTTAAAAGAGATTATCAACAATCTGGGAGGAGGCATACCCAAGGGCAGCAAACTAAAGGCTATTCAGGTAGGAGGACCACCAGCCGGTGTGCTTCCAGCAAATCTTGCTAATTTAACGATCGATTTTGATGAGCTTTATAAAGCAGGTTCATTACTTGGCTCCGGCGGCATGATCATCATGGATGATAAAACCTGTATGGTTGATATAGCTAAATATTTCATGACCTTTCTGGAAGAGGAATCGTGTGGAAGATGCACCCCCTGCAGAGAAGGTATAAAAAGAATGAAGGAAATCCTGGATGATATATCTGTAGGGATAGGCAAGGAAGAAGATCTTGATCTGTTACAGCAGCTTTCAGATTGCCTCTCCAAAGCCTCTCTTTGTGACCTGGGTAAATCTGCTCCCAGTATGGTCATTTCAACTCTGCGTCATTTCAAAGAGGAGTATCAAACCCATATTAAACAGCAAGTATGCCCTGCTAAACGATGTGATATGTAAATGTTAAATTCTTTAGGTGAGATAATATGGTAAATCTAACGATAGACGGAAAAAATATAAAGGTTGAAAAAGGCTCCACCATTTTAAAAGCGGCAAAGGAAAAAGGGATCGAGATACCTGCCCTCTGCCACCATGAAGGCTTAAGTCCTCTGGCTAACTGCAGGCTCTGTGTAGTTGAAGTTGCAAAAAATGGCAGAACCAAAGTTGTTACTTCCTGTAATTATACAGTGGAAGAAGGGATAAGTGTGGAAACCAAAACAGAGAATATCATTTCTATTCGAAAAACCATTGTAGAACTTTTGGCCGCCAGATCCCCAAATGTAAAGATTGTCAGGGAGCTTATGGATGAGATGGGAGTTGATGCTCCCCGATTCAAGCTTGAAAACGAGAAATGCATCCTCTGCGGGCTATGCGTTCATGTGTGCAGCGAGTATATCGGAGCTAATGCAATCACTTTTATAGAAGAGCGCGTAAAAATGAGCAGCTTTTTG
>SDBT01014972.1_pt1 | contig 12340 bp, 11 predicted proteins | sample 2277101 | NCBI WGS metagenome assembly SDBT01 (sample SAMN10404973, study PRJNA504765) | marine sediment metagenome | isolation source: marine sediment core GS10_PC15, 103 cmbsf | place: Arctic Ocean: Southern Knipovich Ridge | collected 2010
GATCGTGTTCGATTGGCGGCGATGGCGCTAGCCCAGCTCGGCGAGCATGCGTTGGCGTTCGGCGGCGAGGGCGTCGCGGCTGCGGGCGACGGCGATGTGGTCCCAGGGGAGGACTTCGTCGAGGCGGCGCTGGCGGTGGGCGTAGAAGGCCGGATCGATGCCGGTCTGCTCGAAGGCGGCGGCCCACTTGTTCCAGTCGAAGTGCTCGGACCAGCCGTCGAGCCGGGCTCCCGCTCGCCAGGCGGCCTCAATGGCCTCGGCCACGCGACGGTCGCCACGGGCGATCACCCCCTCCAGGATGCTCCGCTCGATCATGTGAAACTTGAACTGCACGGGCGAGCGGCGGGACCGCTCCTTGAGCCTTCGTCGCACCGACCAGAAGTACTCGGCCTCGCGCATGGCCGACCACTGCATCGGCGTGTGCGGGCGGGGCACCAGCCAGGAGATCGAGGCGTTGATCGCTCCGCGCTGGCCGTCCACGGTCTTGCGCGTGTCGGACAGGCGGCGGCAGAGGTCGAAGATGGCGTCGATATCGTCGTCGTTCTCGCCCGGCAGGCCGGCCATGAAGTAGACCTTCACGCTGCGGTAGCCCGCCTGCCACGCCGCGGTCACGCCGGCAAGCATCTTCTCTTCGGTGATGTCCTTGCCGATGGCGCGGCGGAGGCGCCGGCTGCCCGCCTCGGCGGCGATCGTCAGCCCGCTCTTGCGGACCTGGCTGGTGAGCCGCGGGATGGCGGCGAGCTGGCTGTCCACCCGAAGCGACGGCAGCGAGATGGAGATGTTCTGCGGCACCAGCTCGGCGTTGAGCCGGTCGATCAGTTCGTCGAAGTGAGGGTAATCGCTGGTCGAGAGGCTCAGCAGGGAGACTTCGTGGTAGCCGGTGGCGGCGATGGCCTGGCGGGCGATGTTCAGGATCTGCTCGACGCCGCGCCAGCGGACGGGCTTGCGTGTGGCGCCGGCCTGGCAGAAGCGGCACCCGTGCGGGCAGCCTCGCATGATCTCGATGGTCACGCGGTCGTGCACGGCCTTTGCCAGCGGCACGAGCGGGGCGGTCAGCGCGGGCGAGTCGGAGAGATTCGCCAGGTGGGCGCGAGCGATGCAGGCGGGCAGGCCTTCGCGGGTGGGCGTCAGTGCGGCGAGTGTTCCGTCGGCGTTGTAGCTCGGCTCGTAGTAGGCCGGGGCGTACACGCCGGGGATCGTCCGGGCCGCCTGGAGAACCGTCTCCTCACGGCTCGCGCCGGTGCGCTTGGCCAGGCGGACCAGTTCGACCAGCGCCACCAGCGTGACCTCTCCGTCGCCGGGGCAGGCGAGGTCCACGAACGGCGCCATCGGCTCGGGCGCGTCGGCGCCGGCGTTTCCCATGACGACCAGCGGGTCGCCATCGCGGCGGTCGGCCGAGCGGATCGCCACGCCGGCGAGGTCCAGCATGGTCAGCACGTTGGTCGCGCAGCCCTCGTGGGCCAGGGAGAAGCCCAGGATGTCGAAGTCGGCCACAGCCCGGCGGCTCTCCCAGCCGAACAGTGGAATCCCCTCGGCCCGCATCGCCGCTTCCGCGTCCGGCAGCGGGCAGTAGGTCCGGTCGCACGCCACGCCGGGCAGATCGTTGGCCAGGACGTAGAGCACCTGGCTGCCGAGGTGGGAGATGCCGATCGAGTATGTGTCCGGGTAGGCCAGCACGACGCGCACCTCGGCCGAGTCCACGTCGCCGCAGCGCGCGTTGATCTCGCAGCCGATGTATTGCCCCGGCTGGGAGACGCGCCCCAGCAGCCGGTCGCTGATCATTCGGGAAAGGTCCCGCATTCGATGCTCCCGTGGCCTGCGACGTTGCAGACTCGTCAGACAATGCTATCATATGAAACAGGGAAAGAAGCGCGAAAGGCCCGTGCATGTTTTGGCAACTCGAACCCAGACGCAGACCCCTGGCCAGGCGGCTCAAGCTTTGGGGCGGGATGGTCCTGGCCGTCGGGCTGTTGCTGCTGCTGGTGCAGCTCGTGATCGTGCTTTCCTGGTTCGGCGGGGTCGTGGCGCTGGCCGGGGTGGTCATGATCCTGGCCGGCGCGATCTGGGAGGACCTCCGGCGGAGGCGCGGACCATGAAATCCAAGACCGAATACCTCACGTTCAACACCCGCAAGCAGCGCGAATACGTCCTGATAACCGATCGAGTGGCCGAGGTGGTGGCCGAGTCGGGCATTGCCGAGGGGATGGTGCTCGTCTCGGCGATGCACATCACCGCGGGGGTGTTCATCAACGACGCCGAGAGCGGGCTGTTGGGCGACATCGACGAATGGCTGGAGCACCTGGCGCCGTACCGGGACGATTACCGCCACCATCGCACCGGCGAAACCAACGGCGACGCGCATCTCAAGAATCTGCTGGTGCATCATCAGGTGATCGTGCCGATAACTGATGGTGAGCTGGACCTTGGTCCCTGGCAGCAGGTTTACTATGCTGAATTCGACGGCCGCAGGCCGAAGCGAGTGGTCATCAAGGCGATAGGGGAATAGCCATGTCCATCGGCTTCAATTGCGAGCATTGCGGTAAACGGGTGGAGGCCCCGGACGCCGCCGGCGGCAAACGCGGGCGGTGCCCGTACTGCAAGCTGGCCAACTACATCCCCACCCCGGTCTCGGAGGACGAGTTGTACGACCTGGCGCCCGAGGACGACCAGGCCAACCGACAGGCCGCCGCCGAACGCGAGGAACTCCGCCGCCAGGACCAGGCGCTCCTCTCGGAGGTCGACCGCGACCCGTCCCCGCAGGTGCCCATGGAGCATCGCGAGGACGTCATACCCGAGGACGTCTACCATCACGTGGTCAATTACTGTCTGGACCTCTCCCAGAGCAACCTGGAGCGCGCCCAGACGCACGTCGCCCAGCTCCGGAAAGTCCGCCATGTGGCGGTCCGGGCGGTGGATGACTTTCTTTCCGGCAAGGCCATCGAGCCGGCCCTTGACGGGATCCCGGGCAAGCTCTTGCAGGGATTCCTCATGCAGATGCGTGGTGCTTTGGCGTGAATGTGCGAGTTCTGGCAGGCGGCGACGGCATCGCCACGGCGCGGGCGCGCGTGTGGCTGGCGTGCGCGTTGATGGCGGGTCTGGCGTCGTCGTCGGCTGCGTCAAGGCCCGCCCTGACGAAATCGTCCGTCAGCCGGCAGAACGTGCAACGGACCATCGCCGGGGCCGTCAAATACCTCTACTCGGCGGCCAACAAGGACGGAATCTGGGACGATCCGTCCCCGCCAGGCAACTACGGGCTCAGCCCCCTCGCCAAGGGGTACTACGTCTACTCGTGGGGCGGCAAGACCGCCCTGGTCCTGCACGCGCTGGCCACGGCGGGCGAATACGACGACCCCCGCTTCGCCAAGGCCCTGGCCTGGCTGATGAAGCAGAAGCTCGTCAGCACCTACTCCGTCTCCTGCCGATTGCAGCTTCTCCACCAGCTCCCCGAAGGCATGCGGAACCCCGACGTGCTCAAGCGTGACGCCGATCTGCTGGTCCGGGGGGCGCGCCAATGGGAGGACAGGCTGGTGTGGAACTACGTTCCCGCGCCGGCGGTGGGGGAGCCGCGCGTGGGCGATTTCTCGAATGTCAACTACGCCGTGCTGGGCCTGTGGGCCGCCGGCGACGAAGGCTACCACGTGCCCGACCGGATCTGGCAGGGCCTGGAGCGGCTGTACGTTCACGAGCAGCATGACGACGGGGGATGGAGCTACTTCTTCTCCGCCGACCAGGGCCTGTCCGACCAGAAGGCCACGGCGGGGGGAATGACCGCGGCCGGGCTGGCCAGCCTGTACCTGATTGCCGACCGGCTGTACGCCCGCCGCGGCGCGATGGAGAGCTTCCGCAGCGGCAAGGCCTATCAGGCTATCGAGTCCGGAATGGACTGGATGGCCAAGCGGTTCAACGCTTCGACCAATCCCGGGCGGGAGGGCTACTACGACACCTACTACTTCTACAACTGCGAGCGGGTGGGCGCGGCCGCCGGGCTGAAGTACTTCGGCAAGCACGACTGGTTCCGCGAGATATCCGTCAGCCTGCTCAACAAGCGGGGACGGCGCGGGGCCATCGTCTACGGCAAGCGCCCCTTCGACGCGCCGGAGATCGTGCACACGGCCTTCGCGCTGCAATTCCTGGCCAAGGGCTCCGCCCCGATCATCGTCAACAAGCTCCAGCACTCGGGCGACTGGAACAACCACATCCGCGAACTGGCCGCACTGAGTGACTGGATGGCGCGGCAGACCGAACGCCCCGCCAACTGGCAGGTCGTCAGCCTCCAGGGCGACCCCGAAGACCTGACCGACTCGCGCATCCTCTACATCGCCGGGGGCCGGCCGCTGAAGCTGACCGCCGACGAGCGGGCCAAGCTCAAGCGCTTCGTCGAACTCGGCGGGCTGCTGGTGTTCCACCCCGACAGCACCGCCCCGGGATTCCTCGACTCGGTCCGGAAGCTCCTGCGCGAGCTGTGGCCGCACTTCGTGCCCAAGGACGTGGACCTCTCCACACACCCGCTGGGCAAGATCTACCTGCCCATGACCAACGACCAGGCCCGGCTGGAGGAGTTGACCTCGCCCACGCGCGTGCTGGCGTTCATCCTTCACGGCTTTCCGGCGAACGCCTGGGAGCAGCGGCTGTACGACAAGGGCAAGCCCATGTTCGTGCTGGGGGCCAACCTGCATTACTTCGCCAACGACCGGGCGCCGTTCGCGAAGTTGCCGGGCAAGCTGCGCTACTTCGCCCAGGGCTTCCGCGATGACCCGCCGAAGACGGATCGGAAGGTAAAGCTGGCGCGGATCAAGTACAGCGACTACCCTCACCTGTGGAACCCCGAACCTGCGGCGATGGAGCACTTCGCCCGGCAGCTGGCGGCGCGTGCGAACACGACCTGCGAGATCGAGGTGGTCGCCCCGGAGGAGTTGGCCCGCAGCGGCGCCAAGGTGGCCCACCTGGCGGGTGTCGGGGCGTATGACTTCCCCGCGGAGCAATGGGACGCGATCGACGCGTGGCTCCGGGCGGGGGGCACGCTGATCGTGGACCAGGCGGGCGGTCCCCGGCCAGACCCGGCCGGGACGTTCGATTCGGCCTTCCGTGAGTTGCTGGCCAAACGCTACGGGGCCGAGGCGCTGGAGTCGATGTCGGCGGCCGACCCGCTGCTGAGGGGGATCGGCAAGGTGTCCTTGCGCCGCGCCCGGGGAGTCCGGCACGGCAAGATGTGGCCGCGGCTGGAGGCGGTCTACATCGACGGCCGGGCGGTCATCATCTACAGCCGATACGACCTGACCTGCGGGCTGCTGGGCGCGCCAAACCCGCTGGCCGTCGGCGCCGACGCCGAGGGGGCCTACACGATCCTCTCGCACCTGCTCGGCCGCCTGACGGCAAAGCCCGCCCCGACCACCCGACCGGCCTCTGAGCCCAAATAGAAACCGCGCCGCCGGGGGGCCCGACGGCGCGGCCGGATCACAGTGGTTTCGACGGCTCAGCCGCCGATGTTCACGCCGAGAAGCTTCCCCCAGCCCGCCGGGTCGTGATAGTCATCGGTGCCCTTGGCCGACCACGATGACTCCAGGAACCCCCCGTCCACCGGCTTGGTGCGGTTGAGGTTCAGCAGCCAGGTCTGGTTGGCGCCGGCCTTGACGCCCAGGTCCTTCAGCGGGATCGACAGCGTGACGACCCAGCCGACGCCCTTGGTGACGGAGGTCTTGGCCACGACCGCGCTGTCCCAGTAGGTGTCTTCCTGCTGGCTGGGTTTGGTCAGCCCGTCCGACAGGACGCCGCTGACGTTGACAGCCAGGTGGACCCGCCCGACTTCGGAGTTGGCCTCGATGAAGACCTCCACGTTGTCGTCGCGCCATACCTCGTCGTCGCGGTCGATGGCGTCAGTGACGAGCTTGTCGGTCTCGGCCTCGACGCAATCGAAGGCCACGTACAGGTTCTTGTCGTCCAGCAGCACCCGTGCGGTGGTCTTGAGCGGGCCGATCTTGTCGCTAAGCAGCTCGCCCAGCAGCAGCGGCGGGCATTGCGACCAGAGGGGGGACTTGAGGGTCCCGTCGATGACCGGGCCCTTCTCGACCGTCACCGCCTGGAGCATCCCGCGGGGGGCCGGCGGAAGGTCGGCGACTTTGGCGGCGCCGAGGTCGCAGCCGGCCGCCAGGGAACCGGCGATGATCGTGAGAATCATGACATGTTTCATTGGGCTATCTCCTATCCAGAGTTCGCGCCGAATGTGAACGTAACAGTTTCATTGCGTTGTCGCGGCCTCCGCGCCGCTTACGGCCGCACCAGGAAGTCCTCGCCGCGCACACCCATCACCTTGTAGTACACCACGCCCACGACCGCCCAGACGATCGCCGCCAGCAATTCGCCGGCCACCAGACCCACGAAGAAGGGCCGGGCCTTGTGGTAGAACTTCTGCCCGCCGTACTTCATGATCAGGCTCTTGAGCAGCCAGGCCAGCATGAAGCTCGGGGCGTACGCGATCATCCATGGCTGTCCCCATACCAGGAACATCAACGGATGCAGGGGCCAGCCGGGGAAGCGCAGCCGCAGGTATGAGCAGACCAGCACCAGCGCCACGCCGATGCCCACCGCATGGAAGAAGTACTTCTTCCATTGCATCTTTTGCCACATCCGGGCGAGGGTGGTTGGCTCCTGGGCCTCCTTGAGCATCTCCATCGCCTCGAGGTCGTTGTGGGTTCTCTCCACCATCTGGAAGGGGAACTTGGCGACGTCCTTGGCCCACGTGGTGCCTCTGCTTTTCATGCCGATGACGCCCTTGTCGTACACCAGCCAGACGGTGAAGATCAGCGACAGCACCAGGGACACGACGATAGCGACGCCCATCCACGTGGCCATACTGCCGGGCTTGACCTTGTTGCCGTCCGAGAGCTTGAGAATGTTGGCCACCAGCGGGGTCGCGGCAATGCGGGTGTCGATCGTAATGGCCGTGGACAGCAGCGCCAGAATCGCCACCACCTGCGGGCCCAGGGCGATCCCGCCGAACATCGCCGCCAGCACCGACACAGGATGCCACGACGCCTGGATCAGGAACAGCCCCGTGGCCACGTGAATCCGCGCCAGCATCACGAACAGCAGCCCGCTGAGCAGCACGAAGGCAATCCCCAGCGCCGGGTGCAGCCCGATCTTGTAGAGCACGTACACCATCGCGATGCCGACGAAGATGAGGATCCTGGCGGCCATGGACTCGCGCGGGAGGACGTCCCCGCGCTTGCCCGCGGGTATGAAGAACGCTCGCCCCAGCACCGCCAGATAGAACCTCCGCCCCAGGTACAGCACGACGATGCCCATCCCCAGGTACGCCCCGAACCACATGTGGGAGGGCAGGCTTCCCTCGAGCATGCCGCCGGACAAGTTCACGCCCCGTTCGACGAATGGCATGGCCGCCAGCACGAACAGCACCCCGCTGATGCCCACGGAGAAGGACGCCTCGGAGCTGAGGAAGTACGCCAGTCCCACGGCCGCGAAGTAGATGTTGATGTTCAGCAGCGCCCCGCCGCCCGGGACCCTTGTAAGCATCTTGAAGAACCCCAGTTGGGTCAGCGGCTGGCAGTCGATGGTCATCGGGACGGCGATGAAGTTCTTGTCCCAGGCGTTGTAGCCGTTGATCAGCAGGATGATGAACGACATCGCGAAGCCCATCCAGAACTGGCGGTTCCGGAACACCGGGTTGACGGCGTGGTCGTCCTGGCGCAGCAATTCCTCGGTGAACGCGGCGATCGGGTAGGCAAGGTGTTCGCGCTTGGACCATTGGCGATGGACAATCACGATCGCGCAGATTCCCCCGATGAAGCTCAGGCTCAGCACCGTGCTCCAGAACGCCATCGTGGGCACCCAGGCCGCCCAGGGCACCCTGGAGAAGGACACGAACTCGACCCCGAGCACCTTGTCGGAGTGGTCGATGCCCTGCATGTACTGCTGGACTACGTCCGAGCCCGGCTCGGCGTCGACCATGAGCGGGGGGGGGGTGTACTGGAGGAGGTTCTTCTCCCGCCAGGCGGGGTTCTCCAAGTGCTCGTGGATGGGGGTGATCATGGGGTGGGGATACTGCCAGTAGAAGGCCGACCCGCCCAGGGTGCTTCCCATCATGGCCAGGCCGAGCATCACCACCATCTCGCCGGTGCGGAACTTCCAGAACCGCAGCAGCCGCAGCAGCGGGTTGATCGCCAGCAGGCCTATCAGCAGCAGACCGAAGGCGTGGATGGGCACCAGGTCGCCGCCGATGTAGGAGAAGAAGAGCCAGACGTCGTTGATGTAGCCCAGGGACGCCAGCAGGATCGAAACCAGAAGTCCCAGAACTACGGCTCTGACTGTCATGTTTCGTTGGGTTCCTGCCTGCGGGCCTCCGGACATCCCGACCGGGTGGGGGTCCGGCATTCGAAGGCCGACACTCGAACAAACGCACGTGGCAAGGCGTCCGCGTGGTGGGCGGCATTATACGGGTCCGGCCGGGGGCATCCAAGCCGCAATTGGCGTCGATCGCCGCGCGCGGGCCGGCGCCGGGCGTCTACGAGTCGCGCCAGTCGAACTGCACGCCGATGGCCTTGTCCTTTTCCGCCATGAGCAGCCTGTAGATCTCCGGGCCTTGGGTGTAGGGGACCCGATGGGTTACGACCGGGCCCGGGCGGACCATGCCGGCCTCGATCATCCGCAGGATCGCGTCGAAGTTGGCCGCGTCCGAGTCGTACGGGTAATCGGCGTGGTAGGCCGAGCCGCACCCGATCATCGTCTGGTTGGACTTCTGGAAGTACGTGTACAGGTCCATCTCGGCCTTGCCGTGAATGCCGCCCAGGACGATGATCCGCCCTTCGCCGGCCGTCAGGGCGGGCAGCGTGGCGATGACCTTCGGCGTGGCGGTGGCCTCGATGGCGGCTCGAACGCCCACCCCGCCGGTGATCTCCGCGATGCGCTGGGGGACGTCCTCGGCGGCGGGATCGATCACGATGTCCGCGCCCATCTCCAGCGCCAGCTCGCGCCGTGCGGCCACCGGATCGACCGCGACGACCGGGCAGGCGCCGGCCAGCTTGGCCAGGTGCGTGGCGAATGCGCCGATCACCCCCTGGCCGAAGACGGCCACCGGGTCGCCCAGTTGGATCTTCGCCGCCCGCACTCCCCGCAGGCTGATGGCCAGCAGCGGGGTGCAGACCGCGTCGGTGCCGGCTACGCCCTCGGGCACCGGCGTGCACTGGGCCGGGGACGAGTCGATCATCTCGAAGTGCGACAGCTTGAACAGCACCCGCTCCCCCAGGACGGGCCATTCGACCCGGTCCCCCACGCCGACCACCCGCCCGATGGCGATGTACCCGGTCATGCGCGGGAAGGACGCGTCCTGCGTGTGCGTGCCCTGGATGCGGTGCAACTCCGTGCCGGTGGAGACCATGGAGTATTCGGTGCGGATTCGCACCTTGTCGGGCTCCAACTCTTCGAGTTGTCTTTCCTTGACCTCGACGGTGTTCAGGGCCGTCGCCTGGATGCATTTGACCGTGCAGGGGGCGGTGAAGTTCTCAGCCATCGTGGGTTCCTTTTGACTGCGTTACATGGGTACGGGCGACTACAGCGTGATGGTCCGCCCCTGTCGGGCCGATTCGTAAACGGCCTGGATCAGTTCGACCGACCAGCGCGCCTGTTCGATGCTGACTTCCGGCGGGCGGTTGTCGCGGACGGCCGCCATGAAGTCGATGATCGGGTTGGGGAACTCGGGCTCGGCGGGGGCGGCGAGCGAGTCGATGTTGGTGTCCACGATCTTGCCGTTGACCAGCCAGGCGGACCCGGCCGTGCCGTGCACCTCGAAGAACACCCTCCCGTCGTCCCGCGGGGCGACGTTCGTGGTGGTGTTGACGACCGAACGGACGCCGTTGTCGAACTCGATGATGCCGGCGGCCCAATCCTCGGTCTCGATCTTGTGGTTGAGCGGGCCGAAGTCCCCGCGGACCTTTTTCGGCCGCCCCGCCAACCACACCAGCAGGTCCATGGGGTGGGCGCCCTGGTTCATCAGCGACCCGCCGCCGTCCATCGCCCAGGTGCCGCGCCAGCCGCCGCGATCGTAGTAGTCCTGATCGCGGTACCACTTCAGCCGGATGTCCACCATCAGCAGCTTGCCGAAGTCCCCCGCGTCGATGGCCTTCTTGACGGCATAGTAGCCCGGCATGAACCGCATCTGGTAATGCACCCCGCAGAGCACGCCGGCGGCGGCGACGGCGTCGGCGATCAGGTCGATCTTGTCCGTGGTGATGTCGAGGGGCTTGTCCACCAGTATGTTCACGCCGTGGGCGGCGGCGACAATCGCCAACTGGTGATGCGTGCCGGAGGGGGTGGAGATCACGACGCCGTCGAGCGGCTCGCGGGTGAGCATCTCCTCGAAGTCGGTGTAGCCGGTCGGGTGGGCGTCGAGTTCCTTGGCGTACGTCTCAAGCCGCCACTGGAGCTTCTTGGCGTCGATGTCGCAGATAGCCCTCAACTCGCCCAGGTCGCTTGCGTGAATCTTCGCGCCGTGGCCTCCGCCGATGCCCAAGCCGACAACGCCCAGTTTCAGCATGCTTCAACCTCCTGCCGCCCCAGTCGTGTCCGGGAAGCTGCGTATGTTACCCGAATCCCCGCCGTGGGAACAGCCCCGGCTTGGCCCCGATCCGCGCATAACAAAGGCGCCGCAGTGCGGCGCCTTTGTCGTTTTGAATCGGATCGGCCGGCTAGATCTTGCGGACGTTGACGGCCTTGGGGCCCTTCGGACCCTCGGTCAGTTCGAACTCGACATCGTCGCCTTCCGCCAGGCTCTTAAACCCTTCCCCGACGATATCCTGGTAGTGGATGAATGCGTCGGTGCCGTCCTCGGCTGTAACGAACCCATAACCCTTGGAATCATTAAACCACTTTACTTTACCATTCGGCATGCTGCTGCTCCTTCTGATACGGCGCATCGTAGCTTTGCGGGAGATGTGCTCACTGAGCGAAAGTGTGATAGGTGGATTCCAGCTAGATCGCGGAAGCGCCCAAGACAATCCCAACCCAGATATGCAGTCGTAAACCCCTGCAAACGCGCCATGCTGCCGGCTACGGGCCGTGAAACGTTTCACCGAACACCCGCAAGCCTGTTTAGCAACAGTCATTTTCCGCCCGTCGCCCCCGCCAGTCAAGCAAGTTCCATAAAAAACCTGATGGCAGCCTGTTACGTATCTTCCGCTCCTTGGGCCGTCGGGCAGGGCCGGAACATTGGCCCGGGGACCGACGCAGGGTACACTACCGGTCGTGATCCGCATCACCGATGACATCTCGATCGGCGCCGACGAGATCCAGGAGCAATTCGTCCGTGCGTCGGGCCCTGGCGGCCAAAACGTGAACAAGGTATCGACGGCGGTGCAGCTTCGGTTCGATGCGGCCGGTTCGCCGTCACTCGCCGAGGCGGTGCGCGAACGGCTGATCCGCCTGGCGGGTAAACGCATGACCGACGAGGGCGTGCTGGTGATCGACGCCCGCCGGTTCCGCACCCGCCAGCGCAACCGCGACGATGCGCGAGACCGTCTGATCAAGTTGATCCGTGCCGCGGCCGAGCAACCCAAGCCGCGGCGCAAGACCCGACCCACGGCCGCGTCGCGCGAGCGCCGGCTGGAGTCCAAACGCCGACAAGGCCAGACCAAGCGCCTGCGGCGAAGCGTGCAAGGGAGAGAGCAGCAGTGAAAGAACGTTCAAGCCCAGCGAGAATCGTATGGGGCGGCGTATGCGTCGCGGTCCTGTTGGCGGCCGGGGCCGCCGTGACCTCCGCGCCGAAGGACGGGCCGGGGGCCGACGCCGCCGCCCGACCGACCACCAGGGTCCACACGAACAGGTTCGGCAAGAAGACCTACGTCTACAAGACCGTCGGCGACCTGAAGATTCGCGCCGACGTCCATCGGACCGATAACGGCCGACCCCAGCCGGTCGTCGTCTGGTTCCACGGCGGGGGGCTGACCACGGGCGACCGGAAGTGGCCCCCGGGGGACATTGTGTCCCTGTGCAAGCGGGAAGGCTACGTCCTGGTGTCCTTCGGCTATCGCCTGGCGCCCGAGGTGAAGCTGCCGGAGATCATCGCCGACGTCAAGGACGGCTTCCGCTGGATCCGCCAGCGCGGGCCGGAACTGTTCCAAGCCGATCCCAGCAGGATCGTCGTATCGGGCAGCTCGGCCGGCGGATACCTGACCCTGATGACCGGCCTGTGCGTCAAGCCCCGCCCGGTCGCGCTGGTCACCTACTGGGGCTACGGCGACATGGACGGCGACTGGGTCTCCAAGCCCAGCGAGTTCTACCGCAAGCGCTACGCCCTGGTGCCCAAGGCCGAGGCGATGAAGGGCGTCGGCAA
>SDBT01014973.1_pt1 | contig 12340 bp, 12 predicted proteins | sample 2277101 | NCBI WGS metagenome assembly SDBT01 (sample SAMN10404973, study PRJNA504765) | marine sediment metagenome | isolation source: marine sediment core GS10_PC15, 103 cmbsf | place: Arctic Ocean: Southern Knipovich Ridge | collected 2010
AAAGCTGAGGCGTAGTTTAGGTATCGGGCCGAGCGATCCAGTATTGGTATGGGTTTCAAGAGTTAGCCGAGAAAAAAGATTGGAAGCCTTCATAAACTGGTTTCCGTACATTCTTTCTAGTTACCCAAAAACCAAATTTGTAATAGTTGGGGATAATGGCAGTGGAGACAGACGGTATTTAGATCTAATAATCCAAAGGGTAAAGAGCCTGGGACTATCAAAGAATATTATTTGCGTGGGCGGTAAAACAGAGGTAAAAAACTATCTTGCTTTGGCAGATGTTTTTACTATCACTACCCTGGCTAGGGATTTGTCCGTGATGGAAGCAATGGCTACTGGATTACCGGTGGTTGTTGGTAAGTTAAGGTACCCCTACAAACCAGAACTTGTGGTCCATAAACATACTGGTTTACTTTTCGAACTTGGAAATTGGAAAGAGTGGGCAATAAATATAAAATTCCTTTTAGCTAACCAAAAAATTGCTAAGGAGTACGGTAACGCTGGAAAAAAACGGGTAAATAGTCTTTTTACTATTGAAAGATATTGTAATGATTTGGAAGAATTATACGGAAATGTTCTAAAATCTTAAAAAGGCTTACTAGTTTTTGTGACATCTGATAGATTTTAGTTTAAATCAGACTTACTTTGCCAGCTCGTTTAATTTTGAGAGTGTAGGAAGACAATGCTTAATCTAATTAGCTATCTAATTATACCTCTACTTCTTTCCGGAATAATTCACCATTTTATAGTCATAAAATATAATTTTTTAAAATTTCTAAAAATACCTGTTGATTTAGGAACCACTTTTAAAGAACGGAGAGTCTTCGGAGACTCGAAAACTATTAGAGGGTTTGTTGTCGTAGTAGCGCTAACTGGTTTTTTTATGTTCTTGCTATCGTTACTCTATCCTCCAATGGAAATTGGAATAAATCCATTTATAGCTGGATCGCTGCTTGGATTGGGTTATTCTCTCGGCGAGCTGCCAACAAGTTTTTTTAAAAGGCGACTCGGAGTGTCTCAAGGTGGGCAGGAGAAAGGTGCACGGGGTATTCTATTTTATGGGCTAGAACAAATTGATTCTATAGCAGGAGCTCTGATTATGGCACTATTTTTAATAGCCCTAAACACTATTGAAATTGTGGCCTTGTTCATTGTCGGTGTAAGCCTGCATCTAATCCTTGACCTGGTATTGTATTTCCGTGGGTATAAAAAAGGCCTTAACAAACCTTTTTATTTAAAACAGTAAGCTAGCTAAGAATGCTGCAGTTGGGGGTAATAACAAATTATCTAATCCTCTTGTAGCCTTTGCTTCAACCACTGTTAAGATTAAGGAAAACACTACGAAGGAGAATAAATTTAATAGCGAAATGTTATTGAGAATCAATCCAAAAGAAACAAACACAGCGGAAGTGACTACAAAGAATACAAAGCTGCCTTCAATTGTTCCTGTTAGGAACTTTCTCTTCCCGAATTTATGGCCAGCAAGCCCAGCCATTGAGTCTGACAAGGCTAACACAAGTACCGATAGTTTGAAGGCGATTATATTCACGTTCCAGAACAGCAAGCCTGAAATAACCAACCCTAGAGGAAATAGAACTGATCCAAACGAGCTCCGGTTTACCCTTGTAACACTTGGCAATACCCCTAACTTCTCAGCGAAATAAAGAACTATTGCGAATGAAACCCCCAGTACTACTACCTGTCCTAAATTAAGATAGGAGGGCATAAGAAATACTACTAACCCACTTAAAATATGAGTCGCCTTCCTAGTTAACTCAGGGTTTAAGTGAAGATATTTTAAAAGAAGCTCAGCAGCAAGAAATATTACTCCAATTAAAATTAGAAAGACAAAAAAGGGCGTATCAATAATCATTGTGCCGATTTTACAAAATAACTAAAACCTTTACTTCTGATTTTAAATAGTTTTATCAAACCTTTAATATTTAGGTATCTCACTAACATAAGGTTGATTCTAACCATAAACGGTAATTCAGTAAGCTTTACTTGTTTAAAACCAAGTTTTTCTAAAACTAATTGAACTTGTTTATTTGTAGCTGCTGCGAAAATGTTTTTACCTCTTAAATCTTTTATACCCATAGGTATGAGAAGTCCTCTACCAACACCAAAATTCCGATACTCCGGAAATACATACAAAGTTGACAAACCCCACCAATCTTTCCAAATTTTATACTTTTCTATCCAGCCTAAAATCTTTCCTGATTTATCTAGGGCCAGAAGAAAATAACCTTTCTGGACCGAGCTTTTTATAAGGCTAACCGATCTGTAACTTAGATTTTCATCTTTTAAAGTAGTATCAGAGATCTTCCGGATAAACCCGGAATTTAAATTGATGCTTTTCGCATTTACAATCCTAATCTTCATTCTATCTTAACCCTAGATAAAACATATAAGCAGCCAGAAGCACTAAGAAAACTATCAGAGGCCAGATTCGGTCAGGTTTGGGAAACACAAAAGTTTGCACCATCAGAATACTTTGGAGAAGGATTAAAGATAAGGCCAATACTTCGAAAACGCCTCCGCTAATTACTGACGATCCTAAGTAAATAAGTAGTAAAACCAAGTAACTAACAAACACCGGCAACCCAGGATAGCCTTTCATATCCTTTTTCCCGATGTACCCTATGAGATTAAACCTAACCAATCTAAATACCCCTGTTAGGATAAAAACGTAAACGACTACGATTGCAGCTACATCCTGGAATTCAAAATAGAGATAGTAAACTAAACTGGGGTAAATTAGATAGATTAAAACATCTACGAAGCTGTCGAATTGTCTTCCAAAATCTGATTCTTGTTTTAACTTCCTAGCAATAAATCCGTCAAGCGAATCTGCCACAAAAGCTAAGAGAGCTGTTCCTAAAGAAAGGTGGAAGCTGCCGTTTAGTATTAATAAGATTGACACCCAACTTAGTAAAAGAGCGACATAGGACACATAGTTTGGAAGTGTAAACGGCTTTAATTTATCCATTCAAAGACACCACTCCTGTTTCAAGATTCATTCTAACTTCTTTTCCATTTGGAACCAATTTTGTAGCACCGCTAGCATTAATAATGCAGGGGATACCAAACTCTCTTGCCACAATAGCCGCATGTGAGAGTGCTCCACCTCGTTCAACCACCAAACCTTTTAGCGAAGGAAAGACAATTGTCCAACCTGGATCTGTTTGTTTAGTGACAAGAATTTTGTTGCTATAATCCTCGCTTGGATCGAAGTCTAAAATAACCAAAGACTTCGCCACAACAATAGAACCAGAATTTCCAGGCGAAGCTAATTGTCCTGTAACTGTTACTTTTTCAGATTTTACATCCGCCTTTTGGCTCTCAAATCTAGGTAGTTTTTTATCATAGTCCTCTGGTAGTAAGTGGGTCGTTATTCTTCGAGGCAGGTCAATTTTTCTCCAAACATTCTCTAACTTCTTCCTCTTTGCAACTTCTTTAATAAAAGGTTGCTGCTGACTCACATCTTTCTTAAAATACGTAAATATTTCGTCCGTTGTTAGATAAAATACGTCGCTAGATATTTTCAATTTGTTCCGCTTCTTTAGCCTTTCACCAAACTCTTTGAAAACTCTTCTTGCCGTGTCAAAAATAAGAGTCCTCTTAAATCTAGTTTCTTCCCTCATAGTTATTGAGGATTGAGCCCAATTAAGAATAAATTTAAATAATAATCTTTTCAGGTAAGGAAGTTCCCTCGCTGTTTTCTCCGTATTGGTATCAGAAGTACCTTTTGTGAATTGATATTTGTTGTTGAGGCTGTTTTTGAGAATTTTTATTAAAACTAAAGGATTATCTTGAAAGCTTATTGATTCCAACTTAAGCTCCCCAGGCATTCTTGAGCCATAATTTTCTATGTAAGAATGTATCTTGCTTTTTACTTCAGAAAAGTAAACATCAGAGTTAATTGTCGATAAAGTCTTGTGGGAAGATTTATCTCTAAATAAGTCTCTCGCCTTCTTGTTACTATTTATTACCCTAGCAATTTCCTGTATTGCCTTGCCTGGCTCAGCACTCTTCAAGCCGACACCACCGGATATGAAATAATTAGCTTTCGAACCATCTTTGTCATCCAACCATTTTCTTACAGCCGCTCTTAAGATACCTACACTTACCATCACCGCAAAATCATTAGCTATCGGTACACTAAAATCTTTAGTCAGTTTTTCCTCGAAGTTTTCATAAAATCTAACTAATTCTTTATCTCCTTTAGCCTTAAAATTAACCCTGTTTATATAAGACAATTTTTTATCAAAATTTTCATTAAACCTTTTTATTAAAGATTTCATCAGAAGAAACGAGAAAAGAACTTTAGATATTCGATATATAAGATTCATAAAATCTACTGATCTCTCAACTAAGTTACTTTTACTAGGGGGTTGATAATAATGTTCCCTGTCTACTCCAAGCATTTGTTCAAGAAATTTTCTGTTAAATTTGTAACCTGGCAGTAGCGCTATCAATCGATACCAATTTATGAGGTTGTAATACAGTCTGCCTCCTATATATTCCAACATGTTTGGGAAAAGATCGGAGTTTTGCTTTATGTTTTTATTGCTTACACCAAGTAGTTTACAAAAATTTATATAAACCTTTTCGTAGGCTCTTTTAGCAAAGGAATAAGTAAGTGGTGTGGTAACACCAGAGTAGCTCTCGTTTAGATTAGAATTGTCAAAAATAAATTTTACCCTTTTACCCATAACGCAGATATCATACCGATATTTAGTGTCACGGTGTAGATAATAGCTGAAAAAAACACTTGCTTGGAAGTCTTGATGTTTGGATTAGATCGAAATATACTCAAAACTATTGATAAATACAGGAGGCTAGCTAACGCCGGAAGAAGTGTTATAAATGCAAGAGCCCCTATTTTGAAATATATTAAAACTGCTAACAGAAAGCTAAAAACAGCCAAGCCAGTTAACAGCTTACCAGCTCCCTCTATTCCGTATTGAGCCGTGTATGTATCTTTGGAAGCAATTTCGAGATTGGCTGGTCTAATTTTCCTACTAACTTCAAGAATAAAAAAGGACAAGGTTAACAAGATTGAATGTACCAAAAAGTTCTCGTTAAAAATGAAAGCAAACTCTCTTTGATTTATTGCATATAAATAGAAGAACAATGGTATCGCTAAAACTTCGTGCACTACAATATAAATAGTGAAATGACTCCTAAGCCAATCTCTGACAAAAAACTCCTTGAATAATAGTAGTGAGTAAGAAAAGGCAATTATGAAAAACGTAAATGGTACAAAGCCTAAAGATAAGCTCAAAATTAATTCAAAAAATAATAAGACGAATATGATTATTCGTAATTCCTCAAGAGATATAAGTCCTCTAGAAACTGGTCTTGTGGAGTAGTGTTTTTTATCGTGTTCATAATCTTTGAATTCGTCAAAGAGTCGGAGTCTGAAAAGAAACAAAAAAAATGCTAACGGGGTTAGAAGGACACTAAATATTTGGTAGCTTCCAGATAAGAATAATTGGGCAAATAAACTTGCGTTTATCCCAAATATAAAGGACAAAGGAATGAACTGTTGAAGAGGAAACCGTTCGGTTAGGTAAATACCGAATCTTCTATAAAAGACGAAGTTTTTCATTAAATTACTATTTATAACTTAAGCTTGATGCTCTATATTATAATCAATTGAGGTCATTCCACAATCGTCAATAAAATTCTTAGAAGGAGACATCGATGCGTATGCCATGGAACAAAATTATGGAGATAGAGAGAGAGTCCTGGCCTCAAGAGATGAGAGCTACAAGGGAGCAGCTTCAGAGCCGGTTCGAAGTTTTTCCCGAAGGATTCTTCTTGGCGTATAGGGATGACGGGCTCGCTGGCTTTGCCACCTGCCAAATCGTTACTTACAACGACAAGCTACTAGGCCAAAGCTGGGCTCACTGGACTGATAACGGAGGGATAAGAAAAAGTCACGACCCAGATGGAAATGCCTTGTTCGGCATCTCAATGTGCACCAGACCACTGTTTCGGGGCCGTGGTGTGTCTAGAGAACTCATGGAGAAGTTCAAGGAGGTCGCTAAGAGGAGGGGGCTAGAATGTATCTTTTTCGGGAGCAGACTTTCCTCGCTGGATACTTTCCTCCGCTACGACTTTGAAGTAGTAAGAGCAGTCCCGAACTACGACGAAGATTGTGAAGCCAACAACTGGGCAGTTCTAGTGAGATGGGCCAACCCAAAGGCAACGTAGTCTTAAGCGTTGCCTTTGGGTTAATGACTCCAAGGAACCAAACTAACCAATCTTTCGCTTAAATTCGATCCCAAAGAACTCAAATTATAACACCTCGATCTGAATAAACTGTTAGGCAATAATTTAGCTAATATTGATCTGGTTTTACTGTCCTTTATGGTACTTTGATTACTCTTAATTAATTGGTTTGGTATTTGTATGTTGAAGCAGTGATAACCCTGCGGATGGTAGTAAATATTACTAGTGCCATACTCATAACCTCTCCCTCCTCCTGACGTGAAGGAAGTTTCGAAAGTAGTGCAGATTTTGTAGGTGGTTTCGGTGTAAGTCGAATATTGATAAGGCTGTCTTGTTTTTGGATCTCTTGCACTACCGCTGTAACCTAAATCTATATTACTTAGTGTTTTTGGTACTCTTCCGTATCTAGTATAGTAGCTCTCAATTGCATATTTAATATTGGAAATACCGCTTATTCTTTGCCGATCTCGTTGCCTACCTATGCTTTGTGAGCTGTTCCTTGCATTCATAAAATAAATACCGGCAACAACTAGAACTACAATGAGGACCACAATAACTATCTTTTTCCCATCAGGTTTAGTAGTCGGGGTTTCCTTCGTGGGTTCTTGGACTTTAGCCTCACCACCCAAAGCACTTAAAATTTGGGATTCAGCCCAGCCTTTTCCCTTTAATCTTAGGAAAATTTCATTTTCTGGTAGGTTACTTTGCTTAGCTTGATTTATGTAATTTACTAACGCAAGTTGCTCATTGGACAAGGTTTTTTGTTGAAGTCCTGCTGGTTTTTGTTTTTTATAGATTTTGTTAACTATAAAAGAGCCAACAGCGTAGGAAAGTGGTATCCAAACAATCAGACCAACACCAAGCGTACATACAACCGAAATAAAAAATAGAAAAGGCCCGCCAATTGGAAAGGTGACAAGCATTAAAACACCAAAGCCTAATAAAATTTTGCCTATCGTTGATAGGAATATCATTATCGTTTGTTATCTAAATTTATCTCCCAGTATCTAATAAATGAAATAATTAAGGCTAAGTAAAAAGGTATTGCAAGCGCAACCTCAACAGGTATATTGATTATGGGTAAATTAATCCCGACAAAGTTCTCAACCGCGCTTGGTCCATAAATTCTAAACCTGTTCACTATGAACCAAGACTCAAGAGGAAGGAAAATAATTGTGCCAACTACAAGGTAAAGAACAAATCTTTTTACTAAATCTAAATGAATGAAAACTTTATCCACCAAACTCACAGATAGCCAAATAATTACAATCCAGAGACCACTCATTATTATACTTATATCTTGGTATATATATGACCAAGAAGGAAACTTTGCGTTTACAACCATTGGCTCAATCATTAACTCAAAGAAAAACACACCAATGAACGCAAGAATTAAGTTTCTAACCCAAGCTCTGTTTTTCACTGGCACTATAGCCTCATTATCAAGTGAAAAACTCCCGTATTTATAGAAAGCAATTACCAAACTTATAAAAACTGGAACGTAATAAAGGCCTTCAATCGGCACATTACCTATGTAATAACCCGTAAGAGTATCCAAAACTTCTGGTGAGTAAGTCCTTATTCCTAAACTAAGAACAGCAGATTCGGCAATAAATACAGCCGCTGTTAGTAATAATAGGTATAAAATGAATCTTTGCCCCTCACGCCATTTTTCGAAAAGTTTATCTACTATAATTACAGCGGTCAAAATCATGGTAGCCCACCCAATAGTTAAAACCCAACTCACGTCTCTGTACACATATCCCCACCAACCAAGTTTAAGGTTATTCCACATAGGGGCGGTAAAAATCTCAAAGATAAGAATCCCAGCAGCCACTAGAAGATACCGTTGTGGAATTTTATTTTTTATCCTGGAGAGAATCAGTAAAACGATTATGGTACCTAATATTACAAATATTTCGAAGGCCAGCGTAGAAGCTGTAGGTGTTTTATCAAATTCATATAGCAAATTTAAGCTAATATCTTTTGGTATCATTTGGTAACTGTAACTTTCTTTGATTTTCTACCATTACCATTGTTAGCGGTTTTTTGAACCAACATTTTTTCCAGAGCGTGCTTCCCAGGTGATACGGTATCTTTTTCTCTGTACTTAGAGTCTTTTATTTTACAGCCACCCCATTTAGCACAGGTAAAACCCTCTGTTGATGTAAGTCTATCCCAAATTCTGTAAAGTGGCTCTTCAACGGCATTACCAAACGTTGCATGGTTGAAATCACATGACATGATATCGCCGTAAGGGGAAAGGAAGAAGTAGCTTGTCCCACAGGAACAACCCACACTTCGGTGGCTTGTGGAGTAAGCCCAAACTAGAACACCTGGATAAGAAGAGTCCGTGTTATATTTTTCGCTTCGCTTTATTATTTTTTCTGCCCAATTCTCATTGTCAAGTAAATCTTTACGAAACTTATATCTCCCTGTGGGCATTGCATCGAAAAGTACTACTTCATGAACACCAATTTTTTTGGCAAGCTCTAATATTTTATCCATCTCACTATCAGCAAAGGATTCTGGAGTTAATGTGGTCGAGATACCAACCGAAAAACCTAAGGATTTGGCTTTTTCAAGACCTTTCATGGCTTCTTTAAAAATCCCCTTCCTTCCACGGACAAGATCGTGTTTCTCAGGATCTGAAGAGTCGATACTTACATAAACACTATCTAAACCAGCATTTCGTAAAGTTTCCGCTTTCTTTGCTAACAAAATTCCATTTGTAAACATTACCGTAGTGGATAAATCCTTATCTACTGAGTCAACTATCTTTGGTAAGTCGTCACGAAGTAAAGGCTCGCCTCCAACAAAATTCATAACTGAAACCCCAAGTTCTTGGGCGTCTTTTATTAATTTTTGAGATTGCTCCAAAGCCAAGACTTTTCGGGATCTATCTTCAACTGCAGTGAAGAAGCTACAGTGCTTACAATGCGCGTTACAAACGGCGTTCACCGCAAAACTCATCATGTTAGGTAGGTTTTTATTCTGTATACCTCTATACATTTGTCTAGCGAAAAAGTTAGCTGCTGGTTTGCTGTACAAAGCTGGGGTTGAAAGAGAATAAACTGGTTTACCATCCCGCCAATGAATAACTTTACTGTGGTTTAAATAAATCCTATAAAGTATCTCCAGGTAGTCTGAGGTATAATTTAGGGTTTTAGTGGTCATGAACCACTTTAATCTTAATTTATTAAGAAATGAGTCCATATGACTTTAGCGGTCCTTTTCTAAAATCACTTTAAGATTCTTAAACATTTATTCCGCCGAGTGTTGATGATCTAACTTTAGCCATCAAATTACTTCCTTTTCCAACCATGGTAGCATGGAAAATCCTAAAAAGAAACATAGTAATTGCTGATAAATTTTCTGAATACATTTTGTATAAGATTTATTTTTTCCAGTTCTTTCATAGGAGTAGAACCGAACGACTTGAAACCCCACCAATCTACGTTGGAAACAGGTTTTCTTCAAGGAAGATTCTTCAATCGAGTGTAATATGAGTTATATACGATTGATTGAGGCCAAATTCACACTACATTTTTACATTGAGCCCATAACTGAAAATAGGCGTGTTATGGGTTAGTAAGTGGCGAACTCGCCGACCAAAAACTGGGACTCTTTGCCTGAGCACCTTGTGACTAGTATTACTAGCATTATTATTTGTATCATACTCTAAGTGCTACAATTCAAGCGGAGGGACGAAAAATACTTATATAATTCGATAAAAAGACCTTGGCACTCACCAATAAAAATTTTAAATGCGGGAATAAAATTATACGATATTTTTGGTGATGCAATTGATAATAGAGGGGAATTCCAAAGAGTTAGAGAAGGTAAAGCGGTAGCGATAATGCTATTAGGGTTTTACTTGAAAGATAATCGGAATCCCAAAAATAAGCAGTACATGCAATATTACGACGAAGGCTCCTCTCCTGATTACGTTACTATGTATCCAACTGAAGTACCAAACAAACCCATCGAAGGAGTGTTTTTTGAAGTAGAGGTAGTGGAGTTCGGCAAGCACTCGGAAACTGATTTTATTAATTTTCTAGCCACCAAAAAACTTTCAGTGTTAGAGTCTAAAAAGGGTTACGATGAAAAAACACATATCCTATGTGACGTATCAAAAACAACTTTAGTACCTCCTGCTCATCAAATTAATGAGGGACTGAAAAAAATAAATCCTAAATCACAGGTGCTTTATGTAGGAAGAACGACACCAGACAGACCTGTTTACTCTTTAGTTAGCGTCTGGCCCAAGGTTGGGCGTCAAGAAAGTATCGACCTTGAAGCTCTTTCTCGAACCTATCCAGGCCCACATAATGTAAGGTTTAAGAAATCAAGTAAGAAGTTCATAGGTTTTGAAAGGAGTAAAGAACCAACAATTAATGAATTCGAAATCTTCGGTCTTAATGAGAGCTATCTGCGTAAGAAATATTGAAAAACAGAAACTAGATACATAACCCTTCAGTATAACTAGAGGGTCAGAAGGTCTAAAAACAACAATGGTGACCCTAACGACTCTGACTTCGAACACCCTGATTCAGGTTCTGAATGATTGGTAGAGCCAAAACTTACTAGATCCAATCAAACTTGATATCAATCTCAACCGTAACTACCCAAGGTTATTAGAATTTTAATTGGGTATTTCAAAATTAAAGATCGACATTGTTTGACAGCGAATCTCCTTAGGTGCTAGGCTAAACTACCAAAACAATGGCTAAAGTTGCTACTCAAAATAAAATAAAGGTTCAACAAAAAGGCTCTGAAGGTAAGGAGACAAACCTGGTTAAAGAAAAATCCTTAGGGTACAAGGCTGATATTTACAACAGCCCGACGGCAACCCCATTAAATGATGGTTTTGCTGTGGCATTGCAAAAACTTCAAGTAAAACTAGGTAAGCCAGTTTGTCTGTTAATACAAAGTAGAGGAGAATTTGGGCAGTTAGATGATAAACTATTTCTCAGATTTTTCTCCAAAAAGGACTTATTACCAAAAACTCCAATAGTCCTTTTAATAGACTCGCCCGGTGGTTCAGCAGAAGCAGCGTATAAACTTGCAAGATTTTTGCGAATACATTGTGGTGGTTACACTGCGATAGTTCCTAGATACGCCAAAAGTGCGGCGACTTTGTTGGCACTAGGAGCAGATGAAATCCTTTTAGGAGACTGTGGGGAATTGGGCCCGTTAGATGCTCAGCTAGTAGATCCAGACAGAGAAGAAATAAAATCGGCTCTAGAGGAGGTTCAGGCGTTAGAACGTCTTCTTTCATTTGCTTTAGTCTCTCTTGATAAGAGTATGATGTTTGTTATGATGAGGACTCAAAAGAAAATAGAAACTTTACTTCCTACAATGTCACGATTTGTGACCGATATGATTAGACCTTTGTTTGAGGGCATAGACGCAGTTCATTACACCCAAACATCTAGAATGCTCAAGGTAGGAGAAGACTACGCTATTAGACTTTTAAAAAACCGTTACCCTAAGGATCAAGCTGAGAAAATAGCAAGAGCCTTGGTTGAGAATTATCCTGAACATGGTTTTATTATCGATATAATCGAAACAAAATCAATTGATGACGGTTTAGCTCAACCTGCGTCGAGAGAAGTACAAGATTTATTTGATATAATGTATACACAATTAGGTACTTTTACAGCAGTTGGAAATCTTGAGGAAATAAAGGATAATAACGGCCATGAGAAAAAACCTAAAGAAAAGAAAAACAATAGTAGCTAACTATTCAAGCAGAAATATTGTTGAAACATCGTTTGAACTGTCCAAGAAAAACTCCAACAGAAAGTGGAAAAGCGCAGCAAATTCTGTTTCTGGTAGATTCGGATACTGGAAAAATACGCATAGCTAGATAAAAACAACCCTCCTCACGACACCCCTGTTCTCTCCTTTTAAGTGAGGGGTAAGCCGCTTCTAAAACTGTGGCCGCCCTTGGCCACATAAATTTGTTCTTTTTGAAGCTATTTTTCTAAATTCTTTTGCCTCTTTATCTTTTATATAAATATAAAAGGAGAGGAAGTGATATAATGCACCACGAGAGTTTTAAATACACCTTCTGCTTCTGTCCTCTGCTTCTGCT
>SDBT01014974.1_pt1 | contig 12340 bp, 9 predicted proteins | sample 2277101 | NCBI WGS metagenome assembly SDBT01 (sample SAMN10404973, study PRJNA504765) | marine sediment metagenome | isolation source: marine sediment core GS10_PC15, 103 cmbsf | place: Arctic Ocean: Southern Knipovich Ridge | collected 2010
GGCAAAAGGGGGCGTTTTGCAAAGGTCTCGAAAAATGTAGATCGATATGCACGGGCTTACGCCCGTGAGTATCTGCTGAAATAAGAGTAATGAAAAAAAGGGAATTACAAGAATTTACTGAACAGGGCTAGGGTTATTTTGCCGTATGGGTAACTTGAACTTCTGAACTTGCGACAAAACTTGTAACGAACTCGCGTAAGAAGTTGTGTCATTCGGCAATTTATTGAAATGACTTTACCCAGGCAGATGAGTATGGGGTTTTAAAATGACAACAGAATTAAAACAAATCGATAAATACAGGTGGGAAGTTCCCAAAACCGGCGCCATGCGCGTACCCGGAATTGTTTATTCCAGTGCTTCCATGCTGCAGGCCGAAAAGCAAAAAGAACCTTTAAAGCAGGTGGCTAATGTTGCAACTCTACCCGGCATTATAAAGGCATCCCTTGCAATGCCGGATATGCATTGGGGGTATGGATTTCCCATCGGTGGTGTTGCGGCCTTTGACTGGGAATCGGGTGTCATATCTCCTGGTGGTGTGGGCTACGATATAAATTGTGGGGTCCGTCTTGCCGTGACTTCCCTGGTTGAAAAGGATGTAAGGCCAAAGCTTGAGAATCTTGTAAATGCTCTTTACAGGGGCATCCCTTCAGGAGTCGGCTCCACAGGTTCGATTAAACTTTCCGTTTCGGAGGAGAAGAAAGTCCTTAAACAGGGGAGCCGGTGGGCATTACGCCAGGGCCTTGGAGAAGACTCGGATATTGAACACACTGAGGATAGTGGGTGTATGCCGAATGCAGATCCGGGTATTGTCAGTGAAAGGGCTTTGGAAAGGGGCAGAAAACAGCTCGGAACCCTGGGTTCCGGAAATCATTTTATTGAAGTTGGCGTTGTAGAAACCGTTTATGATCAAAAAACAGCTCAAGTGTTTGGGTTGATTGAGGGTCAGGTTACACTGATGCTCCATTCAGGCTCCAGGGGATTTGGATATCAGGTCTGTGATGATTTTTTGGCTTTAATGATAAAGCATGTTCAAAAGATTGGTGTTGATCTGCCGGATCGCCAGCTTGCCTGTGCCGGTCTTCAATCTGAAGAAGGGATGAAGTATTTTAACGCAATGGCCTGCGCCGCAAACTATGCCTGGGCCAACCGGCAAGTTTTGCTACACCGGTCTCGGCAGATATTCCAACGCATTTTCAATATGGGGCCAAGAGATCTTGGAATGAAGCTGGTTTATGATGTATGTCATAACATTGCAAAAAAAGAAGAATTTGTTATCGAAGGCAAGAAACAGTTTGTCTGCGTCCACAGAAAAGGGGCAACCCGGTCATTTCCGCCGGGGCATAAAGCGATATGTGATGAATATCGTAATGTGGGGCAGCCCGTAATTATCCCGGGAGATATGGGAACCGCTTCCTATGTGCTTGTAGGAACTCAAAAGGCCATGGACGATACATTCGGATCAACATGTCATGGCGCAGGCCGTGTTATGAGCAGAAAGGCTGCAAAAAAGGCAAGCAAAGGGAGAGCAATACATCGCGAACTTGAAGACAAGGGTATTCTTGTTAAATGGACAGGTAGAGGCACTCTATCCGAAGAGATGCCGGATGCCTATAAGGATATTTCACAGGTTGTTGAAGTGGTCCATGGCGCGGGAATTTCAATCAAAGTGGCCAAGCTGAAACCTATTGGTGTGGTAAAAGGGTAGTCCACATTTCTCGAGACCTTTGCAAAACACCAATGAGAAATGCGGGATAGAGGCAATATAATATGCAACCTCTCCAAGCCGTTATACTGGGTATAATTCAAGGACTCACCGAGTTCTTACCGGTAAGCAGTTCAGGGCACTTAGTGATTTTCCAGCATCTTTTTGGACTTAAAGAGCCGGAACTATTTTTTGATATCTGCGTACATTTGGGTACTCTGGTGGCTGTTATAATTTTCTTTTGGAAAGAAATTGAGGCCATCATTATCTCTATTTCACGTTTCGTTAAACTCTATTTTAAAAAAAAGGTCTCTTTTGTGTATATATTTGAAGATGTTGACACAAAGCTGGCCTTTCTTATTGTTGTCGGAACCATTCCTACAGCCATATTAGGGCTTTTGTTTCATAAAGTAGCGGATCTGCTTTTCTCATCGGTTGTTATTGTGGGCTTTATGCTGCTTTTAACCGGTGCTCTTTTATTTAGTACGCGCTGGGTTAAAAATGTCGGCGAAAGTATCACGCACTTTTCCATAAAAGATGCCTTGATTATAGGGCTGGTACAGGGTATAGCCATAATGCCTGGAATATCGAGATCAGGTTCAACGATTGCAATAGGTCTTCTTTTGGGATTGAACAGGGAAACTGTAGCGAGGTATTCTTTTCTCCTGTCCATACCGGCGATTCTGGGTGCCGCGATGTTAAGCCTGATGGATGTATCTACCTATTCGGCTTTTCCCTTAACGGTCTCGTTTATAGGAGCATTTACGTCATGCATTGTGGGATACAGTGCACTGAGATTGCTTGTCTACATCGTTAAACAGGGACGCCTTCACATTTTTGCGCCATATTGCTGGCTTGCGGGAGTTATAGCCTTAATGCTGCAATTATAAGAAAGGTAATATTTTAGCTGTTTGAAAACGAGGCCGCTTGAAAGATAATTAAATTTTAACCGTGTAAAACTCGTGCATAAGTGAGTGTAAAAAAAGAACAGTGCATGTCTTTTAAATAAAACAGCTAAGCTATTAAAGCTAATCAACCTTTGAAACACACCAATGCAGATCCCTGTTCTTTCTTAACACTCACTAATACCCTCAAACAATTACACGGTTGAAAATTTAATCACCTTTCAAGCTTATTTGTATAAAATGGTTTCAAAGGGCTAAAGTGTTACTAAGAAAGGAGATTGTCATGAATCCGGAAATGTTTAGAGAATATGATATTAGAGGAATTACCGGCAAAGATATGACGGAAGACGATGTGGTTCTTATCGGCAAAGGAATCGGGACTTTTCTTCAAAAGCAGGGTAACAGAAAAATAACAGTGGGGCGTGACTGTAGAGAGACTTCTGATTCTTATTCAGATAAGCTGATTCAAGGTTTAACTTCAACCGGATGTGATGTTGTTGATATCGGTGTTTGCTCCACGCCGGTAGCTTATTTTTCTATCCGTCATCTGAAAAAGGAAGGTAATGTGATGGTCACAGCCAGCCATAATCCGCGTGAATACAATGGTTTTAAAATGTGCAGCGGATATGACTCCGTGTATGGCAAACAGATAAAGGAAATTTTGCATATAATAGAGGAAAAGAAGTTTCAAGAAGGTGAAGGAATTATTGAGACTTACGATATTTTATCGCCTTATATAGATTTTGTAATAAAAAACATCAATCTGACCAAGCCGCTAAAGGTAGGGATTGATGCCGGCAATGGAACAGCCGGCATCACAGCTCTTCCTATTCTCAAAGGTCTGGGATGTCAGGTCTTTGATCTGTATTGCGATATGGATGGCAGATTTCCAAATCATGAAGCAGACCCCACGGTTCTGAAAAATATGGAAGATCTGATTGCACTGGTTCGAGAAAAGAAACTTGATATCGGGATAGGCTACGATGGTGACGGTGACCGTATTGGCGTGGTGGATGAAAAAGGGAACATTGTCTTTGGCGATAAGCTTATGATTATATTTGCACGAGAGATCCTGTCAAGAAAACCTGGTTCAACATTCATTTCCGAAGTAAAATGTTCAAAGACAATGTATGACGATATTGAAAAGCATGGTGGCCGAGCAATCATGTGGAAAACCGGACATTCTCTAATAAAGCAGAAGATGAAAGAAGAAAAGGCTGAAATGGCGGGAGAGATGAGCGGTCATATGTTCTTTGCAGACCGCTATTTTGGTTATGACGATGCTGTATATGCGTCTTGTAGACTCCTCGAGATAATTGCTGATACAGGAAAGACCATTTCCGACCTTTTATCGGATGTTCCTAAAACATACACAACACCCGAAATACGTGTAGAATGTCCGGATGACAAAAAGTTTGATGTGGTTCAAAAAGTAACAGAATATTTCCGTGAGCGTTACGATGTTATCGACATAGATGGAGCTCGAGTCTTGTTTGACGACGGATGGGGTCTTGTGCGAGCATCTAATACTCAACCTGCCCTCGTGCTTCGCTTTGAGGCTATGTCGGAAGAAAGGCTAAAAGAGATAAGAGATCTTGTCGAGTCAACCTTAGTGCTCATGCAAAAATAGTTTAATCCCGCTTTGGAGGGTCATCTCATATTCAGGCTATCTTTAGCAGATCCTCTTTCGCAAAATCCTCGAAATAGAGAAATTATTCCGCAAGGGTCTTTTCTTCGAAACAACCTTGCCCCAATATGCACTCAGCTTTAAAAGGAACATCCGGCGTGGAAAAACTGAATAAAAAAATTTTCAGTACCCTTTTCTTTTCAATATTTACCACTGTTACAGGAGCGGGGATCGTTGTACCACTGCTGCCGGTATATGCCCATGATCTGGGCGCCAGCGGGTTATACATCGGATTGATGTTCGGCGCCTTTTCCATATCAAGAACACTCTTTCTACCCTATTTTGGCAGACTCTCGGATAAAAAAGGACGTAAACCGTTAATTGTTGCAGGTCTTTTTGCCTATGCCTTGATTTCTGTTGCTTTTATCTTTTCAAATAACGTTGAAACTATAATTGCAATAAGATTTATTCATGGTATCACTTCCGCCATGATTATGCCTGTTGTTCAGGCATATGTGGGGGATATAACGCCGGAAGGTTCTGAAGGTTTATCAATGGGCATGTTTAACATGTCTATGTTCTTTGGCCTGAGTATCGGACCATTAATCGGCGGAGTAATAAATGATCGTTTCAGTCTTGAAGCTTCTTTTTTGAGCATGGGCTTTCTTGCGTTTGTGGGTTTTTTCTTAAGTCTTTTTTTACTCCCCCCCACAAGATCGGAACGGGTTGTCCGTAAAGGAGAACCTCCCACAGCATGGAGGCAGATCCTTAGCGACAGGACAATAGCCGGACTTTTTTTATTCAGGATTACTTTTACCGTTTGCATTGGGATCATCTGGGGGTTTTTGCCGATCTTAGCGGATTCAGAGTTTGGACTATCCAGCTCATCTATTGGGATTCTTATTATGTTAGGCGTTTTTGTCAGTGGATTGATACATACTCCCATGGGCTTTTTAGCTGACAGGGTTAACAAACAAATAATGGTGATAATAGGGGGAGTGATAACGGCCTATGCTGTTTTTTCATATCAATTGGCAGGCGATTTTAGAGATCTGCTAATAGCGAGTATTATCTTCGGTCTTGGAGGAGGTATATCAATGCCCGCATTAATGGCAATAGCAGTATTAAAAGGGAAACAAATAGGTGCCATGGGGTCTATCATGGCGTTTTTGACAATGGGGCACAGCCTGGGGATGCTGGTCGGATCTTTCCTTGCAGGATTGATGATGGATATTTTTCAGCTCCGTCAGGCTTTTTCACTAGGAGCGATTATAATGGTAATTGGGGCAGGGCTCTTCGTTTTTTTATGCCGGCAATCCATGGATAAATATGGAGTAAAAAATGGATCATCAATATAAATTTAATCGTCTCGAATTTGCCGGTTCTCTAGGAGACCTGGGGACCATTCTTCCCATAGCCATAGGTATGATCTTAGTAAACGGCTTGGACCCTTCGGGTCTTTTTTTGACGGTCGGCGTTTTTTATATCCTGTCAGGTCTTTATTTCGGTGTTACTACACCTGTTCAGCCCATGAAAGTCATCGGCGCTTACGCCATTGCAACGGCTATGAGCGCATCGCAAATTCTGGCTTCCGGGCTTTTAATGGGACTCTTGCTTATGGTCCTCGGTGTAACCGGTGCAATCACCGTTATAGGAAAATACACTCCGAAGTCCGTGGTAAGGGGTGTTCAGCTTTCAACCGGTACTTTGTTGATGGCTCAGGGCGTTAAATTCATGCTTGGCACCACCAAGATTCAGATCCTTCGGCAATCCGCCGAACCCTACCTTGCTTTGCAGACCGTGGGGCCTGTTCCCATTGGTATCATTATAGGGGTTTTCGGTGTTGTTTTAACGCTTCTGCTGTTGGAGAATAAGAAACTTCCTGCGGGTCTTTTGGTGGTCTTTGCAGGCTTGATCATTGGGCTGGTTCTGGGCACCCATGAAGGGCTTGATAAGCTGAGAATAAACATAAATATTCCCAAACTCCTCCCTTTGAATTTTCCCGTCGGAGCGGATTTTACCTTTGCGCTATTGGCGCTGGTTCTTCCGCAAATGCCCATGACAATAGGGAATGCAGTGATTGCCGATGCCGATCTTTCAAGAAAGTATTTTGGCGATAATTCAAAGAAAGTTACTCACCGGGCTTTATGTATTAGTATGGCCCTTGGCAATTTCTTAAGCTTTCTTTTTGGAGGTATGCCTTTATGTCACGGCGCAGGAGGTCTTGCAGCCCACTATCGTTTCGGGGCGCGCACAGCAGGATCAAATCTCATGATCGGCTTGATTTTTATTCTCCTGGTTGTTTTCTTCGGCAGCCGTATGCTTTCGATTTTTTATCTTATGCCCATGTCTATTCTAGGGGTGTTGCTTCTTTTTACAGGAGGCCAGCTGGCACTAACTATTATAGATTTAAATACACGAAAAGATCTTTTTGTGGCTTTGGTAATTTTAGGCATAACCCTTGCGTCGAATCTTGCCGTTGGTTTTGTTTCGGGCATTGTAATGGCCTACATATTAAAATCAGAAAAATTGCAAGTATAAGACCCATAAGCGCTAAGTTGTTTTGTAATTATTCACAGGTTGCTTAAGGAAAAGATGAACATCGAACATCGAACGTCCAACATCGAACATTGAATGGGAAAAGATGAAGAAACAGACATATGATCTGGAAGAAAGACTGCTTAAGGGAAAAATGAACATCGAACATCCAATCGGTTTTTTATTCGATTTTAAAATAAATTGAGGAGCGGAGCAATATCATTATTCGACGTTCGACGTTCAGTGTTCGATGTTGGACATTCATCTTTCAAAACAATCCCATCCGGCGTAAAAAATAACTTAGCGCTTATGCGTATAAGACCCTAATTGAGCAAAAACTCAATGATGTGTTATTTTTCGCACTACAACTCTTCCGGCGTAAAAGCCACAACATCATCAATTCTTGTTGTATCAGCAAAGAGCATAACAAGCCTGTCGATACCTAGAGCATTGCCCGAGGCATCCGGCATAAACTTTAAGGAATCCAGGAATATTTCCGGTATTGGATAGACCTGTTTTCCTGATCGCTTGCGAAGGCTTAATTCTTTTTCAAACCTTTTTCGCTGCTCATCAGAGTCAATAAGCTCGGTAAAAGCATTGCAAAGCTCAATACCGCCGATGTAAAGCTCGAATCGTTCGGCAAGCAAACTATTATTTGGTTTAAGCCTTGCAAGGGACCCACTGGAGGCGGGATAATCATACAGGAAAAGCGGCTTTTTTTGTCCAAGGTGAGGTTCTATCTCACTTGCGATGACTTCGTCAAACTTGCCTTCTAAAATTGCCTGTTCCATGGGCATGGAACCAAACCTGTCAAATGCATCGGACACCGACAGTCGGGCCCAGGGCTTGATGAGGTCAATGCGTTTTTCCTGATAAATTATGGTTTCTTTAAAGCCGGTGTGTCTGGCGACAAAACATATCAAATCCTGACATTGGTTCATCATATCCCTGTAGTCTTTTCCGGCAGTGTACCATTCAAGCATGGTAAGTTCAGGAAGATGTTTATTTCCCCTTTCATTTTGGCGAAAGCACTTGCAGATTTGGAATATACGTGGATATCCCGATGCAAGGAGTCGTTTCATATATAATTCCGGTGAAGTTTGTAGAAACCAGTTGTCCGAAGCCTGGGCATCAATGTGGAATTCAGGTGCAGGTGCAGGAATTCGACAAGGAGTCTCTACTTCGAGATAATCATTATCAACAAAAAAACTGCGAATAGCCCAGATTATTTGTGCTCTTAATCGCAAGTTTTGTTCTATGGATGATTGTCTGAATCTATTCATGGGGTAGAAGTTGATTGTCTCGGAAAAAGGCGAATTCATCAAAAAAATGGGTATAGCCGTTCCATGATGATACCTGCAATCACAGGGACAGCAAGATTGTCATTTATTGTAAATTTTTTTGTGATTTTTATCGGCACAAGTTCCAAAAAGGTAATGCTAAAGGATATTATTAGTATAAGGGGTATGGGAACGGAACCTTTCCAATCATCAAGAAGAAAAGGGATTTGCGGAAAAAGAGAAAACATTGCCAGACAAAGAAAAAAACAGGCCAAGGAGCCTTCAAGTGATTTTTTACCTATCTTTATCCTTCCCAGGCTCTGGCCTATAAGTGCGGCTACAGCATCACCGAGAATAAAAAGGCTTAACGACATGAATGAAATATGCGGTGTATTGCGAAAAAGAATGGAACAGATAAACGCGGCGCCGATAATATAGGTTGAACCTGTTGTTATCTTTTCCTCCTCCTTCCTTAGCATGGAACCGAAACAGCTAAAATAAATCTTCTGAATTGTTGTATACCTAAAACGTAATGTTTCTATTAACACCGAACCAAATAGCAAAAAAGCAAGTATAATTGCAGGAACAAAGTGGGAAACACCAGGAATTTTCGGAACATAAAAAATACCTACCGGCATAAGGAGTGCAAAAAGATGGAGCAACTTTCGATTTATTTCCTGTTTTAAAAGTTGCATGGGTATTTCTAAACCCTTTCAACAATCATCAATCGTCAATATTCAATCGATACCGGTTCTCGCAAAATCAGCTCGATGGCTGTTGCAGATGCTTCGGCAGCTTTAGGAAAAACTTGCTTAAGGGCTCTTATATGTCTCAGGCTATCTGCTGTTCGAAGGGTCAGCATGGCAAGATCTCCTTCCGCCATTTCAGCAAATGACAGCACCCTTTCCCATGGTTGGCCTGTGGCCCAGGCATAAATCGTGACAGTCGGCTTTAAAAAGAGAGGTCTGACCTCAAATCCTTGAGATATCATAAATCTTGAAAATGGTCCCAGACTCCTTTTAGCCGTTAAAAAGGCTGCCAGAAGTTTTTTCGGCGCAAGTTTCTTAAATATTCTGTCGTCAGATTCCTGCTCATAAACAAATGATGATATTATGGCGGCAAGTAGCGCAGGATCAGATTCAGGAAAGATTCCAAGCCTGAACCCCTCTGCTATCAGAAGAGGCTGATCAACCCTTAATTGGGAAGCCCATACCCCGTCATCTGTAAGTCTGTCCTTTTCCGTTGCGTATCCTGTTTCTTTTAAGAAATTAAGATGTTTCAAAAAAACTTGCCACAGATATTTGTGGTCCTTTATAAAGTATTTTTTAACTGTATTCCCTTTTTTTCTGTTCGTGATCAGGTAAGTTGCAAAAGATTTTTTAAGAAGATCTTCTATCTGGTCAGGGGTGTGAGATAGGAGCAGATTAAGGACCATTGAAAAGTTGATCCTGATCTGGCTGAATACATCAGTAGGGGGTAAATTAATTGTCCTTGCAATTAATCTTATATCCATGAATTTACCAGGGATTGATACTGCAAATCCAATATTATCTTTTCCTCTTCTTCCGGCCCTTCCTGTCATCTGATGAAATTCAGTTGGATCAAGTGGTATGAATTCACTGCCGTTGAACCTGTCGGAATTTAAAAAGACGATAGTTCTGGCCGGAAAGTTCACACCGGCCGCAACAGTAGAAGTTGCAAATACTGCATCTAAAAGCCCCTCCGTCATAAGTGTTTCCAATACCAGCTTCCATGCAGGAAGTTGACCGCTGTGATGAGCGCCCACGGCCAGGTGTTTAAGATGCCATAGTTGACGGTGTTTTATAATATGGGGGCTTTGTGCAACAAGTTCATCTATTCTTTGGCTGAGCCTTTTTAACCGATACTGATCATGTGGTAGATTATCTGTGCAAAGATCAAGAGAATTGTCACAGTCGACCCGGGATTTAAGGAAGAATATTGCCGGAAGGAGGCGGTATTTTTTTAAGACGCGGAGAATCTCCCCAAAAGGTGGCAGCTTTCGCGGAGGAGCAAGGCGAGGAGGGCTTTTGCTGCTTATATAGGCATTGACCTTTTTGTAGATTCTTCTTTTACCCTTCAAGTCGCCTTGTGTTAAGAGGGGAAGCAGCATTCCCGAAGGATGAAAAAATAGAGGGAAAAGCGGCACAGGCCTTTTTATTTCTTTAACAACGATACATTTTTTTGAACGGATTGAAAACAGCCACTCGGCTATCTGGTCTGCATTACCTATTGTGGCCGAAAGCATAAGAAGCGGTACCCGGGACGGAAGATATATCATAATTTCTTCCCAAACGACCCCCCTATCTTTGTCGCCTAAAAAATGTGCTTCATCCAGGATGACAAAATCGGCAGATAACGTTTCTCCAAGATGCATGGCATCGTATAATTGATTACGAAGAATCTCGGTAGTCCCGACGATGATTGGGGCATCAGGGTTTTCTTTTCTATCTCCCGTCAATATACCGACGTTTTCGGCCCCGAAGATCTCTGAAAATTCCTGGTACTTTGCATTGCTTAGAGCCTTTAGAGGGGTAGCATACCATGATTTCCCCCCTTGTTTTTGCACTTTGGAAATGTTTTGCTGAGCGATCCATGTCTTTCCGGAGCCGGTGGGAGCTGTAACGAGGCAGTCTGCCCGGCTAATTGCGGAAAGCGCTTCAAGTTGGAAAGGATCAGGTTTAAACGATTTATTATCAGGTACGCCTATGGATGCAAAAACTTTCTTTAATTTAGCATCTGCACCCGGTTTAATCTTTAAGATTTTTGGCCTATGTTTAAACTTGTGTTTTGATCTTGTGAAATATCTTTTTTGCATACCACCTAAAGTTTGTTGATCATCTTTTTAACCTCTGGTGTCGCTGTAGATTCAATATCAAAAGGTGAAATCCCATTCAAGTCAGCTTCAATTAAAGCATCATCATAAGGTAAAAAGGATAGGAATTCAAAATCCGGTAGATGAGTTTTTAAAAATTCCTCATCTTTTTTACTACGTATCTTGTTCCCAATCAGTGCAATATTGTTAAGCCCAATTTCAGATGCCAGTTTTTTAATGTGACCTGCAGTGTCGATACTGCGGCGGCCGGGTTCCACTACAATGAAAAGTTTGTCTACTGCTCTGGCGGTTGCTCGACCCAGATGTTCGATTCCGGCTTCCATATCCATTACTACAACTTCATCCCTTGCAAGGACGATGTGTGTTACAAGAACTTTTAAAAGAGTGCTTTCGGGGCATATGCATCCTGATCCACCCTTCTTAATCCCACCAAGCCTCATAAACTTGATGTTTTCGAATTTTATCGACAAAGCATCAGGAAGATCATCAACTTTAGGATTAAGTTTGAAAAAACTGCCTATACTTCCGGGTCTCGCTTCGGTTCTTTCAAAAATAAGCTCTTTCATTTCAGAAATGGGAGTTATTTTTTCGGAATCGGCTATGCCGAGTGCTCCTGCGAGATTAGCGTCTGGATCAGCATCTATTGCCAATACATGTTTACCCTGTTCATTGAGTATCCGTATTAAAAGGGCAGAAAATGTTGTTTTGCCGACTCCTCCTTTGCCGCTTACTGCTAATTTCATCGGTGTGTCCTTTTTTTAGCAACTTTAAATATGATTCAGGGGTCGGGGAGTTTTTTTATTCAATCGCTCCATGGATAATCATCACGAAGAACATACAAACTCATGTATAAGGACTCGTAAAGAAATAAAAGTGTATGACATATTAAAATAATAATTTAGTTAATATTAAACATTTTCCTTTTTTAGGAAAATCCATGCAGAACGCTTTTCTTTCTTAACGATTCCTAATACCTTCAGACAGTGTATGCTTTTCGTGACGATCATCCATTCCGCTTAAACTGGAGATAAAAGAGAAAAACTTCCCGACTGCTCAAATATGATTACGAATTCTCTCTTTTTATTGATTACGGGTTTAAATATCCGGCCCCTTTTAATCAATATAACACAGGATATTTTCCGGGCAAGAGAATAAATAAAAGAAGCCAGGTGACCGGTAATCAGCAATCGGTGATCGGTGATTAGTGAACGAATAAATGCGGGCATAACTTTTTGAGAAGTTACATAATTACCGGCGCAATTGATACTTTCGAACAGCTCTATTGTGATCTTTTATGTTTGTGGAAAACTCATGAGTGGTGTCTTTCTTTGAAACAAAAAAGAGGAAACGGGTATCAGCAGGGTACAGAGCAGCCTCAATCGACTTGAACCCTGGGCTTGCAATGGGTCCCAGAGGAAGCCCTTTTATTCTATA
>SDBT01014975.1_pt1 | contig 12339 bp, 3 predicted proteins | sample 2277101 | NCBI WGS metagenome assembly SDBT01 (sample SAMN10404973, study PRJNA504765) | marine sediment metagenome | isolation source: marine sediment core GS10_PC15, 103 cmbsf | place: Arctic Ocean: Southern Knipovich Ridge | collected 2010
GCTTCAACCTGTTACTATATGCGCAGTACACTCAGGGACCCTCATGTAGGGTTGCATGCGCGGACCGCACGCAGTACAGTAAGATCCTATTACAGTTGCTGCAGACGCCTGTACAATCGGATGACTCTTACAGTTCTCTATTGAAAGAATCTACACAGTGTGACATGGTACATTAAACACAGTGTAACACGTTGACAAGGTATACGTATTATATTATAGTAAGGGTACGAACCAACTCTGATAAGAACTTAAGTGCGTGTTAGCTAAGTTCGCACTGGAGTTTCCCGAGAGCTCCCGCAGCAGGAACCCCTGAACTTCGATTCCCCCAAGCTCTTTCCTTAGAAAGGCGTAGAGGCTCATTAAAAATTTTTCCGTTTGAAAGTTATGCACTTGACAAGATTTTTGGGACATGCTAACATATAGTTAGACAAGGTGTGGAGAACGCCTGGCTAAGTAAAAGTTATCTAATGTCCTAGCATTGCGTACATTCTTTCGTATGTTTGGACTCCAAGCATATGGAAAACGTGTATACAAACAAATCATCACTAAAGACATTTTTAACTTTTGTTTTTAATTTTCCCAAAGAACGAGCTACTTAGGTGGCTTGTTTTTTGTTGTGTTCTATATAGCCTGATACTCGGAAGCGATGGCACTTCGCAGAGTGCTACCAGTTTTTTTAGATTTTTTGACTGGTCCATAACATCGCTTCCAGCTATTAGTCTGTAGAGAACATAAGTTTGAGCCCATGGACTTTAAACACTTGGGGCTCTCACTGCGATACGATATCCGAACTCCTCTTGGGTAAGCAGTAAAATAAATATGCTGTGTTTAGATGTATCCTAAACACCCTCGGTGGTAGACAGCCGAGGTTAAATGTTGCATAACCTGGATAATCCATACTCTAGAAAGATGTCTAACGTTAGCCCCAAACAAAGGGATTCATGCTAGCGCCTCTGCTTTAAGCTATAAAGAGAACCCTGCTCCACTTCTAAACCGACAGCCCTTTGGGTAATTAGGGCTGCCAGATTCATGTGAACGTGGCGCGGTTAATTACTAGTCTATCGGGATATGAAACATTATGCATAAAGCAAAGACTGTAAAATGTCCGGAGATAATTAAGATGTATAGAGAAAATAAAGACACAATAGCGGTAGATGAATCTATTGTTAATGTGCTTGTACATCTCTGGAGAAACAATATCATTACACTTGGTTCATGCTGTGGCGAGAATATTCTTCCAGGCAAGCCTAATGTAATAATACATCAAAGCTATTCAAACGATGACATAGATAACATAGTTAAATTAATTAAAGAGGTAGATGACCGGGACTGGATGGTTTGCCAATGGCGCAATGTCGAAGTTGGTAAAGCAGACAAACCGGTAAGACCATTCTCTACCCTTGATAAAACAAATGGCACCAGTGAAAATCAAAAGACAAGAGTGTGAGGTATACTCTCGTGTGACTGGTTATCTACGACCAGTTAGTCAATGGAACGACGGCAAGCAAGCAGAGTTCCGTGACAGGAAAAATTTTAAAGTATAATCTTATGGCCACTAAACCAACGTATACAGGTGGTATTTTTCAATGCGCTTACTGTGGAGAGAGGTTCGGCAAGAAGGCTTTGTACTGTCCTGCTACATGTAGAACAGAACCAGGTCGTAAGGCTATCTTCGATGAGAATGTAAAGATAGCTTTAGCTAACAAAGCATTGGGATTCACTGTCCCTGAAGGCTTTCTCAACTGGAAAGCAAAGAAGAAAAGCTTCGAAATTTAACACGAACTTAAGTTCGCATAGGCAGACGTTTTACAAAGCGTCTGTTTTATGTTATGTTATTTATATGGCAAATAGAATTTTAGTAAAACCGGTCGTAGACTACTTCGTGGCATTCCTTGCTACACGTGGTATTGAGATTTGCTTGGACAAGCCGGATGTGATTTGTTACTTTGGTAATTCAAAAAGCAAACTTAGAAGACTAGTAGCTAAGCACAATCCGGACCTCGTAATTATTTGCAACAAGAAAGCTTTTGATCTTGATCATGACTTCCCATTTGCTTTCGATGCAATTAACAAGAGCAATGACATCCATGTGTCTAGAACAGTACAGACAAATTCAATGGACCTTGCGCAACTGTACTATCGTAGTCTCGGATTAGAGCGTCTACTAGTAGACTGTTCAGAACATAGAATAAAAAAACTAAAACAAAAAAGAGAAATAAATTCCAGTACTGTGAAGAAGATCTTCTCAGTGCTAATGTGGGACTAGACAATTGCCCTCTCGACATGTCTCTATTGAGGGAACACGAGACAAGGCAGAGGTGCCCTACCAACATCGCGGAGATCTAAGCTAATGCTTGGAACCGAACCTCTCAACCGGGGCCAGCCTCGAACGCTAATCTATTTTATGTTGAGAGGCTAATTGTTTAGACCACCTGTTAAAAAGATGAGCAAAGAACATATTGTTAAGAGTGGTGACACGCTGTCAGCTATTGCTAAGAACAATAAGACTGACTTGAAAACTCTTACACAGTTGAATGATATCAAAGATCCTAACTTGATTCAGGTTGGGCAAGTTATTAAATTGCCTGGAGAATCCTACATAGATGTTGTAGCTACAGCAAAGAAGCAGCTTGAAACAGGAACTCCATGGGGCACAGTTTGGTGGAGCGTTAAGAATGCTATACCTGAAACTGACAACGCGCAGATAGATAAGGATCTTAATAAAGTATTCTGGTCACAGCCGGGCGCCTTTGAGAAGTTCTCTACTAAGGAACCAATAACGCCAGTGATCAAGTTACCTGATCAAGATGTTAAGGAAGTAAAGATCATAGAGCCAGACAAAGTAGGTGACGTTATTGTGGTCGAACCGCCTAAGACAGCTGAGGTTGAAATTATAAAACCTGAACTGCCGGGCGTTGTAGAAGTAATGGAAGCTCCTGTAACCAAGCAGGAAGTTACTATTGTAACGCCAGAGGGCAAGCCTGTAGTTCCTAAGAAAAGACCTGAAGATATCCCGCCAACGGATGTCGGTAGGTCTTTTTTTAGTGGGATCACTAATGTATTCGAAGACAAGTTTAGAAAGTTTGGTGACAAAATAGATGAGATGTTTAAGCCTGAGAATCAGGATGTCTTTGAAGAAGTTCGTAATGCTGTAGCTCCAGATGTTAGCAAGTTCTTTGAACCTATACTTAATACATTCAATCCTGCATATAAGATTATTAATAATTTTCTAGAAGGGCATGGCAAGACTAGTGTGGGAGATTACTTTCTTAATCGGGCAGAGAATATAATAGAAGAAGGATCGCAGGAAAGTGAGCCAAGTTTATTACAGACTATAAAGCGAGCCTTTAATGAGACTGATTCATTAGAAAGAATCAAGACAGCATTCATCTCGACAGTAATAGAAGGCAAGCCAGTTGAAGGGTTACTGCAGATTACTGCCCTATCTATTGATCAAAAGAAATTTGCTGAGGATCTGATTAAAGAAGTGCCTGAGGATACAAAGATAGAGCCATGGCAAAAGGATCTAAGCAAAGCTGACGGTGACATGTTCAATTCAATGCAAGATCTAAAGAGGTCAGCGACCCAGCTAGAAGAAGCTGGTGTTAAGATCAAGTACGATGAGAATGGTATACCTATGTTCTCTGAGCTTGGACTCGACATAGAACAGACGGTCAAAGATATTTATAGTAGATTTGAATTAGGACCTGATAGTATCATTATTAAAAATAATAAATTCGTTGTTCAGAAGTATGACTCTCTTGGCAAGATGCTTGAGGAACTAAATTCTGTTACTAGAGAGCTTGAACGTTTAGATATTAAAGCCGCTGCCCCGGATATTTACAGGAAGATCACTGGCCAGATAACAGCCTTGGCCGGTCGCATACAGTTGATAACTGACATGGAGGCTTCTACTAGACAGTTGAATGAGTACAACAGTACATACCAAGAGGCTCAAAAAACTCAGGAGGAAATTGTGACAGACATGGCTAAGATACAGGATGACTATAATGCATTGCTTGATCCGGAGATGATCGAGTACATAGAAAGTACGCAGCGTGTAGACACAATGACCCAGGTAGAATTCCAGGCTATGCAGAATTATGGATTCATGAACAAGGATCGTATCAATCAACTCAATACTATCTCTCAAAAGTTTGAGGATGCTAACACTAGATTAGAGATTAATTCTCTACAGGCTGAGAAGGCGGCCGAAAGATTCAACGAATTAAAGACGACGATTGATATTGCTACTGAGAATCTTATTGGGATAACAAATACTACTGACTTCAAAAACAGTTTAACTAAACTTAATATATTAAGTGCGGACCAAGCAGACGTCTTAGTGCAGTCTATGCTTGCCTATCGGGAGGCAGATGATTGGATTAAAAAGAATGAGCGTGCTGTGGTGGATGAAACTATTAGGCTAGGAGACAATGCCATACTAGCGCAAGCAGAGGTTAGAGAATTTGAGAGTGAGGTATCTAATATAATGGATGATGTCATCAGATCTTCTAGCGATTACACTAATGCTTTCGAGCGTAGAACTGAAGCATTGCAGTTCCAGAAGATAGCAGATCTAGCTCATCAATCGAAAATATTAGAAGTTGTAGGAAAGAAACGAAACGTATTAGGTATTCCAGGTCTTTCATGGAACAACAAGAAGGTAATGAGAGAAGCCTTTGGAGATGAACATACCTGGGCTGACACACAAGAAGTATACTGGGAGTATCTAAAGAATAGGTTTGGTGGGATACTTGAGACAGGACTAAAGGCTCTTGGCGGAACATTCAATGTCATTGGTTATCCTGGCCAGAAGGCAGTCGAAGTTGCTTTGGGTCATGAGATTGAAAAGCCATCTAAACAACTATTAAATGGACTGGTTACCTTCTATACTTGGTGGAATGGTTCTGCAATTCCAGCTATAGTTACTTCTGCGGCCATTCTTAACGATGACCTTGAATGGGTAGGGCTGCCTACGGATACTCCAGCTGGCCACGAACTAAGGAATATATCTTTGCCAGATGAGTTCAAAAAGGGAGTTGACAGTATGTCACCTGATAAGGCGCCAAGTTATAATACCACTAGAGCTATGCGTTCTCTTCTGGCTTGGCTTAATATGCCAGGGCCCGAAGATCAGCAATTGCTATGGTCTAAGTTCGATGAGCGTGTTGTTGTAGCTGAGACCAAAGGGAAGCTTACAGACTTCATTGATCCGTGGGATGTAGACAACGAAAAAAGAATAGAAGAGATCAAGAAATTAAATCCTAGTATTAAAAACTTTGATGCCATCCCAGAAGGAACTACTATACTTCTATATAAGAAAAATGAATTCGCTACTGAGTACATGAAAAAGCAGGATGCGTTATACAACTTCATGACCGGAAAGGTTTCTGAAGAAAGATTCATTACTGATAAGGTAACAAATATTTATGAGTTAATCCCCAGAGGAGAAGAGTATGCTGATACAGTCGGAGCTGTACTGGATCTGAATAACTTTAAAATGCGTGGTATAGATCCTGAAAAGATTCCTCCCGGTATTGTAATAAGAATTCCTAAGGCACAGGAGATGCCAATGCTATCTAATTTAATTAACGTAAAGAATAGACTAGAGCTGAAGTCTAATCATCCTATCTTATTTCAAATAAGAGAGGAGGCTTTTGATATTGTGTTTGATCCAATTGATTGGCTATGGTATCCAGCCGGTCGTGCAATCAAACCTTTTACCAAGTCCTTAGGAATGAAAGCTTATGGCAAGCTGGCAACTAGTGCCGAGCGTAATGCTTTTAGCGGTGGAGTCAAAGGCTCTATTGATTTTGTATATTCTCTTGGTAGAGCTCTGAGGGGAACTGGTCCCTTGCCTGAGCACTTCGTCTTACCTACTCATCTGATTGATGCAGAGTCAGCTTCAAGAAAGCTTTCACTCACAGACTTGATGACCAAACTAGATACCAAGAATCCAACAAGCTTAGCAACGCTGGCTGCTTTATCAACCAAGCTTAGAGGGATATCTCTTTCTAAGATTTTCCCATATGAAGTAGGAAAAGATATTGCTATGACTGATAAGATGTTGAATAGGCTTAGAGCAGAGAACGAGATCCTATTCATTGAAGCTATACAGAAAGTATCCCAACAAACTAATGATTCATCAACAAAAATTAAACAATATGTACATGAGTACATTGCGGATCCTACTCATGCTTCGCCATATGCAGAGAGTATATTCTGGAAGTTCAATGAGCACATGGGTCTGTCAGAGGGACGGCTTACAGATATGATGCATAAGTTTCCAGACAGTTATTATGACAGAGTTAAAACAACTAAGATAACTGATCTTGATACTATAGTAAGTAAAGAAATTGCTGATAATCCGGAGCAGCTAGCGACTATTATGGAACTCAATCAGTTTGAGACTCTTGGAATAGATCCTAAGAAGATACCTGCAGATATGGAAGTAATTGTTAGCGATAGCAACTTCTTCAAAGAACTAGAGTCTGAGATATTCCGCGGACGTAACATGTCTAAGTTTGAACAGTTATATCTTGGCAACAAGGTTAGTGAGTTAGACACAGTAGGCAGGCAGGCTTTGATTGACTTCTTCCAGTACTGGGACCCAGAGAAGAGAGAGGGTCGCCCTATTTACAACCAAGCAGATCTAGATAGACGTATAAAATATTGGAGAAAGAAGTATCCTAATGAACCTTTGAAACAACAGTCTATAACTCAGGCTGTAGAAGTGGCAGGTTTCTATAGAGATAGAACAGAGTACTGGGCTAAAGTAGTTGAGGAAAAGTATGCCGTGCCAATTAAGGTAAGTGATGATATGCAGATCATGGCCATTACGCCGGACAACTTTATGAAGCTGACGCCAGAGGAACGTTCTATCTGGGATAAGAATGGACTACTACAATACATGGATCCTGACACAGGACAGCTTCGCATCCTTGTTGTGCATGATACTAGGAACGGATTGGCTGGTGACTTACTGTCTGTCATCAGTACTCTTAAAGTTACTAGAATGAATAACCTCAAGAAGATGGTTGTTGGTGACATGCAAGATCAATGGAAGAAAACTGGGCCCAGTGAAGGTTACGAAATAGTAGAATATGTAGACAGTAAGACCGGAGAACGAAAAGCTAAGCTAGTCTACAATCCTAAGGATCCTAAATCAAAATCTAAAACTGTTATATCTTATTCTAATTTTAATTCAACAACTGGCATTGGACACGTCGGTGATGTAACTGCCAATGACCTATTGCATACTGCATATCTCAATAAGAAGATCGGCAAGGATGGCAAAGGTTGGTTCCATACTCTCAATAAGAAACAGCAAGGAGAACTTTCAGGTATACTAAATGCAATTATCCCAGAGAGGTATGCGAAGAAGATAACGCCTCAAGTATCGGAGATGAGGCCATGGGCTGATGTTGTTAGCGATACTTATCAAGGCAAGAAATGGCAGAGATATGATATCCATAAAGGAAAAGAGTTTGAATACTATCAAGATAATCCTGACATAGACATGGTGTTAACAATGGCTACATCCTTAGAGGACTTGTATCATAGCAATCGTAACTTCTATGATTCACTCAAGGCAGTTTTATCTATTGTTAAAGACAATGTAGACAAAGGAGTGGTCGGATACAAAATGGATCCTGTTGATCAATTAATATTATTCTTAATGAATCTGAGTGAAGGAGCTCCAAACTTCTTTGCTAGGAAAGAACATCAGATCATCGAGCTACTACTAAGAGGTCAAGATCTAACTGATGTCAACATTAAACATCTTATTGAATCCCAGCAGATGCTAGGTAAGTCATGGGCTAGAGCAAAGCGTAAGACAATACTTGATCGCAGAGCTGAGAGTATTATCAATGAAGAAGCGGCCAAAGAACTCGCTGTTAAAGTCGAGTTCAATATGAAAGATGGTAATAACTTAAACTCATTTAAAACATTCAAAGAGAAACTTAGCATGATGCCAGGAATGATTCCTGGTGGAATTAAAGCTAAAGGAAATGTTGGCGTATTCACTAATGCTCAAGTAGCAGAGATGTATGCAAAGTATGGTGACGCTACATTCATGCTTGCTGATAGAAGATTAAATCGAGAGTTCACTCATCTATTTAGTGAAAAGGTTCCTGATGATCTTCTTCCTGAACGCTTTAATAGTTTCACAAAAGACATAACCAAGGATGCTGTAGATGCTATGGCTAAGATATCTGATATGGACGGAGCAACCAAAGCTACGGTTCCTATCAAGATAACCGAAGCTCTCACTGGTAATCAGGATGGTCGTGTATATATGCCAGTAGAGCCTGGTGATATCACCAAGAAAGAAGGAGGCAAGTTGGTCAAAGCCAAGACAATAGAAGAACTTAAAGAAGAAGTTGTCGGTGAATTATTCTTACCATTACCATCTGGAGGTGTAGGGCAGAAAGCTCTAGATCGTCTTAATGCTATGGAGAAGAAAGCAGCCCAAGCTAAAGTAGACGCGGCATTCGCGAAGGACAAACTTAATTTAGCAAGAAAGAATAAGCGAAGTGTCAATACAATTAATAGACTGAGTGATGCTCACGATGTTAAGTTCAATGCATACAGAGAACTAGAACGGGAAGGTAAAGACTATGCTAATAACCTGGGAGATGAAGGTATTCAATTTATCGACCGTTCACGAGGAAAGGTTGTTCAAGCTGGACGCCACGAAGCCACAGAATTTATTATAAGTCCAAGTTTAGAGAAGACTCTAGAGAGTGTGAAACTTCCTAAACTTGCGAACGGCAAACCGAATCCTTTGTATAGACATAAATTTAGACTACCATTGGACTCAGAAGAGCATAGACTACTTTACGAATATCTTCGAACAAGAGATGATTTCATCGAGGGAGTTCATTATGAGAAGTCTGCTCCAGCTTTAAAGAGCCAAATGAAATCGTCTGAGATCATGAGTATGCTAGCCGATGAAGGACTGAATCCTATCAACTATCTTCTTACTAAGCACTTTGTTTCGCGTAACGGAAAGACTTACGGATTGCCTGATGATCAGGTTATCAAACTTATTAATGATGCTATGGATCCAGTCAAGTTCTCTCGTGATAATCTTAAGGATAATATAAGTGATATGAAAGAAGTGTTAGCAAAGATTGAGCTCCATAGATGGGATCCGGAAAGCAAGAAGTTTATACAGCCTAAACCAGGTGACGCCAAGATCTCAGCGCTTGAAGCAGCAAGAACAGATGTAAAAATAAGTGAAACAGATCTCATGACTACCTATGGATATACTGCTAAGCAGTTAGGTCAAGAGATTGCGAGGGCCCAAGAAGGATCGTCAGGAAGAAGGATGACTAGTAATGATTTCAAATCTCCTGCGGACTTGGCTGAGGATGCATTAAGCAGCGAAGATCTTAAACTTCTTACGGCCGGTAATAAGAATATACATGAACAATTAATTAATCAGGGCCTATGGGATGTACTAGAAGAGTGGAACGCAGCATTCTATTCTATAAAGAAAGAGCTTGGCATCTATGAATTTAGGCCAGTATTAGGTAAACCTGATGTACCGACAGTTCCGGGCGCACAGCTGTGGGATATTGAAGCTCCTCCTACCGGGACGTTAAAGGAGAATATTGAAAAGAGAATGATTAAACAAACTAATGGCAACGTGATACATCAGCATCTTCTTTCCACTAATGTTAGGAAAGAACTAACCAGGAAGAAACCTAAGTACCGAGACATTGATTATGATCCTGTTAGATTCTCTGATGATATAGGTAACGCATTTGATGTGCGCGACAGAATGGGACCTGATGATATGCAGAAGTGGATAGATGAAGAAAGTAGATTAGTGAACTACAACAAGTCTATCAATCCTATTGAACGAGAGATACGCAAACTTCAGAATAACTTATCTAAGATCGAGCCTGACACAGAGAAGGCTATTATTAATGAGAATCTTAAATTTGAAAAGACTAAACATTCAGCCAAGGCTCTAACCGATAAAGCTGAGAAACAAATAGAAAAATCTACACCAGAAGATGCAGCCAAGCTTCAAGAAGAGTTTATTACTCCTGCTGAATTAGAAGTATCTAAGGCAGAAAAGTCTAGGGACGCAGCCATTAAAAAGATTGAGGCTGATGCGGAGACTCGGACCAATGATCTCGTAGAACAAATTGATAATAAGAATAATGAGTTAGCTCTGCTCAAGAGCGAACGTGATTCCAATCAAAGTATTAGTCGTCATCTTCTTCGTAGTGATAATCCTCAAGGAACATTCTTCGACAAAGATCATGGCATCGATGCTGAGTTCATCGATAGTACTTATGCTGATGTTGAAGATAATATAACTAAACTAAAGAAAGAGATATCAGACCTTGATAAGCAACTAAAAGAACCAGGAAAATATTCTTATGATCCTGAGATTTCTGCTAAGGCAGCCAAGACAGAAGGCGGTTATATCTTTGAAAATTCCAAGGGAAATAAATCTAGAGATATTGGCGTCGAAGAAAAGATGCTTCGTATATCTAATGCGAAGAGGGAACTGAAAGCACTTGAAGGACTACATGACATGATTATTCCTTGGAACCTAGCTAAAGCTAATGGTATTAAGTTCACAGCAGAAGAATTATATTGGGCTGGAAAAGGAACTATCATAGATAGTATGGCTACTAAGCTAGATGACTTAGGTAAGCTTATGCAGAAGAGAACAGATCTACTTAATACGCCGGATGCATTTAAAGCAGTTAATGTTCCTCGTGTTATCTTCCCTTCTAAGTTTGCTCCCTCCATTGATGAGGCTGATGTGCGAAAAGTATTCTATGATAAGCTTCCTGATATTAAATCTGCTAAGGAGGTTACATTGTTCAAGACAGATATAATAGATGTTGCGCGAGCTGGTGACTCCAAAGAGGTGATAGAAGCTATGCAGAAATTACTTGATGATACAGTGAATCAAACTGAATTCCCATTCATATATGACATGACTGGAACTCTAAATAAGACTCTGAAACGAGAACAAAATCTTGTAGCTCAAAGCCTGGATCGTACTAAGGATGCAGTTCTTAAGGCTGAGCTAAGAGGTAGACTGAAGCAACTTGATACAATGTTAAGAGCTTTGACTATTGTAGTTGATGCTGATTTCTTGCCTAAGAATCTTGTTAAGATTAACATAGGCCCAGGTATGTCCGCATCGCTAACGGAGTTTAGGGCCATTGAGAAAACTATTAATAGTATGAAAGAACGTGGTTCTGTCTGGCTATTCGGTGAACGGGCTGGACAGGTTACTCCCCTCCAACTCAAGGACTCTATCTATGGGAAGGGTATGACTGAGAAGACACGCGGCTTGCTTAGTGTAATGAGGGATGATTTTGAACGGATAGCAAATCAAACTAGAGAACCTAAGAAAGGATATCCTCATCACTTCCCTAGAAATCCTGAAGCAATGACTACTCAGTTCCTGGGTATAGATGCAGAGGGCAGACTAACTACAAAGACTCTTGATAAAAGCATTAAGGCTGTATCAGAAACTTCTTTTAAAGATGCGGCCAACGCTAATCTTCAGGCTAAGATTGTAGACTATGATGTAGGTGCCAGGGCTGTCAAAGATTATAATACTGAGATAAGAGGAAAGAATGCTTTAGTCAGATCAGACAAAGCTACAATTCTTTCTAGTGATTTTAAAAACTCTATTACTAATGGAATTAAACAAGACATCACATTTTTCTTTCCAACTGTAATGCATGCCGGAGAAGAATCAATACATGGTTTCATGAAGCAATTTCCTGCAGCCAAAATAAAATTCATTGATGCAAAGGACGGAAGTATAACTAGAATGGTTAATGACAAGCCAATCAAGGGTGTTACAATTGATTATCTATTATCTAATCAGTCTACATCTACTAGCAGAGCCATGAGAAACATGTACGAGAAGTGGGGATACGAACAGCAAAACAGAATTCTTTTAGCTCCTGAAAGAATGAAAGCTCGTATGCGCACTGAGGTTAACGAAGACTTATCTAAGTATCTTAGCGATCCCAATAAGTTTCCACCTGGGTTTATAACTGACAAAGCTTCAAGGGCTCCCGCTTTATTTGGCACGCCACTACAGAGTACAAGAGATATCGTAGTAGACTGGGCATCGATAAAAGGCAGACAAGAAATAAAGAAATCGTACGAGAATTCTATTGATATGTCTATTAAGTTTTATAGAAAGGAAATGCTAGAAAATTTAGAAAAGAAATATGTTGGAAAAGAGATTCCTAAATGGCATCTTGAAATGACAGAGAAACAAATAGAGTCTCTTCGTATAGCTACACAGCCTGTGGGAGACCAGGGATTCAAGTTTGA
>SDBT01014976.1_pt1 | contig 12339 bp, 13 predicted proteins | sample 2277101 | NCBI WGS metagenome assembly SDBT01 (sample SAMN10404973, study PRJNA504765) | marine sediment metagenome | isolation source: marine sediment core GS10_PC15, 103 cmbsf | place: Arctic Ocean: Southern Knipovich Ridge | collected 2010
GAAAGCCTTCCCAAACTTCTTTCGCTGTGCCATAATTCTGTTTCCTTTCACATAAAAACATGATAGAATTATACCACAACTTATCACCTTATACACCGGTCTCAAATCCGGGGAGTATTATAGGGTTATGGGTACAAAGGCGCATTGCCACAAAGGCAGAAAGACACAAAGGGGGACAAAATGTAAAATGAAAAATGTGAAATGTCAAATTGTTGGGTTTCATTGTTATCTTTGTTTTTGGTTTAATAATCGTTATTTCTATTGTTTGATAAACATTATACTCGATTAGGTGTTGCGTGTCAACATAATTCCTGGAAAAATTCCAAAAAAAGTGAAAAAAACCCGCGGATTTCACTGATTTACATGGATTTTGGGGGGAAATTTGGCCCGCCAGAGGCGGATGAGGTGAAAAAATGCGCAAAAACGTACGTAAAAAAACGAAATAATCGCAAAAATGCGCACAAATATACATGGCAGGACCAAAAATGAACGCAGATAGATGGTTAATTGAAGAACTTGGGTCAAAGATAAAAATTGGTTGTTAAAAATGGGTGTTGGGGATAGAATTACGGCGTTGTATTGGTAAGATGAGATTTCTATATGTGGAGATAAATAATAAAAGGCTTGATGATTAATTGTTGAGTAAGTATTATTAAGCTTTGAAGTTTGGGAAATATGTCAGTTTGCAGGTTTGCTTTTTTCTATGACAATTTGGGAAGAAGTTGTGCGACCTAATTATTCCGAAAGAAAGATAAGATGGCAAAGGCCAAGAAAAAAGTAGCCAAAAAAAAGACCGTTAAAAAGGCTGTTAAGAAAGCCGGTAAAAAGAAGCTTGCCAAGCGTGGGAAATTCCTTCCGGCATATTTCTTGTCTTTAAGCGTTGAAAATGTTAGATGTTTTGGACCAAAACAAACTATAGACCTTTCGGACGGTAAAGGCAGACCTGCACAATGGACAGTTGTTTTAGGGGACAACAATACCGGCAAGACAACTTTGCTACAGTGTCTAGCAGCATTAGAACCAACGCCCATAACTAGTAGATTGGATTACAACAATTTGTTTCCAGCTATGCTTGGGTTTCAGCATCCCTGGTCTTCAATATTACCTTGGGAATATGGCCAGAGATTGAATCTTCGTAAGTTTGCTTCAAAAGAGCAGGTTTGCTTGGCTTATGAGGCATTTTATGGAGTTAAGCTAAATGAACTTGTAACTTGTGCAAATACTTTAAGCTTTTCTATGACAATAAATTTTGTAGAAGATGGAGGGTATCGGAGCGCTAGTTTTCACAGTTCCCGCAAGCTTAAAGAAATTTGTAGATTGATTTGTTATGGCTATGGTGCTTCCCGGATAATGGGAGAGACTTCACTTGCGGAGAAAACTCCTGATCATCCAAGCGCCAGCCTCTTCAAAGATGACGTAGAGTTGATAAACGCAGAGGAGTGGCTATTGCAAGCAGATTATGCTGTATTCGCAAGCAAATCTTTAAAACTCAAAAAAAGGGCCGAAAAAAAACGCGATCAAATTAGGGAAGTGTTGATAAATCTCCTGCCGGAAGTTGATGACATTAGAGTTGTCGGACCTACCAAGAACAGGCCCAAACCGAGAGTTGAATTTGAGACCCCTTATGGCTGGATTGCGTTGAATGGGCTTAGTCTTGGGTACAGGGCCATGATTACATGGATGGTTGATCTGGCTAATCGAATGTTTGAGAGATATCCTAAAAGTTCCAATCCTTTGGAAGAGCCGGCAGTGGTTCTGGTTGATGAAATTGATTTACATCTTCATCCCAAATGGCAGCGCATATTAATGGATTATCTAAGCGAGCGATTTGTCAATACCCAGTTTATTGTAACTGCGCACAGCCCGCTGGTAGTACAAGCGGCTAAGAATGCAAACGTGGTGTTGCTTAAACGAGAAGATGACCATGTTATTATTGATAATAATCCGCAGTCGGTCCAAGGGTGGCGGGCAGACCAGATACTAACATCTCTGTTTGCGTTGCCAAGCGGTTACTCAGTCGAGATAGAAGAACTGCAAAAACAACGAAGGGAAATACTTTCAAAGGCCCGACTGACAGCAGCAGACAAGAAAAAACTCAAGGATATAGAATCAAAGATGGGGGACTTGCCCACGGCGGAGACTCCTGAAGATATAGAGGCGATGAATATAATCAGACGAGCAGCAAAGGCTTTGAAGAAATAAGGGGCAAGGATAGTGATTTCAATAGATAAACCTCAACAGGCCCCGAAAGTTCTCCGTGATAGAGGCAAAAAGAAAAGGCGGGCAAACTGCAATTCATACACACGTAATAAGACGGCATACAATACAGGTAAGAAGACGTTTGAATTTAACTCGAAGATATACGGGCACAAAACTGTTAAACAAGCCTTGAAAACTGCACAGCATGATAAGTGCTGTTTTTGTGAATCCAAGGTTACACATGTTGCCTATGGCGATGTGGAGCATTTCAGGCCCAAGGCTGGTGTCAGGCAAAAGCCAAAAGATTCATTAGGGAGGCCGGGGTATTATTGGTTGGCTTACGAATGGTCAAACCTGTTTTTCTCATGTCAACTTTGCAATCAACGTTTCAAGGGAAATTTGTTCCCATTAAAAAACCCTGGTGACAGAGCTATATCACATCATGACGATATAAGTGCGGAAAAACCAAAGTTTATAAGCCCTGCTGAGAATCCAGAACAGTACATAGCCTTTCGGCAAGAAATTCCGTATGCCATTGACGGCAATCCAAAGGGAAAAGCGACGATTGAGGCGTTAGGGTTGGGCAGAGATGAGCTAAATGATATGCGTAAGGGCTATTTTGATGAGTTAGAACTCATCTACCAAATCGCAACTCTTGGTCTCCCGGACGCTTTGAGAAGAAAAGCAAAAAGGTTTATTAATAAATGTCTTCAAAGTTCAAGCCAATACACTTCAATGGTACGATGTGCAGTAAAAAGCGGATTTGAAACGATCTGAAATTCAAATCATGAGCATACCAAATGGGGTAAAGCAAGCCCTATGGGATTAGATAAATGATTCGATTTTGGCGGATCTTCGATATTGATAAATGATTCCTCCTTTGGTCCGCCTGTGGCGGATAAACCGCCTTCGGGGGACTGGGTGGAATTTTCACTACGTTTCTGTTGTGGCTTGGGATCCTTTAGGGTGATAAGATCGGGGTGTGATCGGTTTGGGTGGGTGAGACAGACGGTTGGAAATAGGACGGTTTTTGAGGTTTGGCAAGACAAACAGGCGCTCGGGATGATATGATGGCAGGGGCAAAAAGAAGGTAAGAAGAAGCAACGATAGAAACAGGCGTTGATTAACGGCTGGGATGTCGGCAACGGTGGTTGTTGCCCCCCTCAAATTTTCTTGGCATAACAGTCCAGCAGATAATCGTGGGATTTTTTGAAGGCTTCATCCATGGCATCCGGCTTTGGTTCGCCGTGCATAAACGGATTTACAAAATGACGGTATTTGATGTCCGCCAGTGCCTTGATCCACGGTTTACAATCAACAGGACCTATCCCAGGTAACTGAGCCATCCCGCGGGCATGCTGCCATGCATAGAGAAAGAACAACTGCTTGCCGCAAATCCTGATTACATCCGGTATCGAGGCCTTGATTGCCTGCAAATGATAGGGCGCAAGTGCTATGCCCAGATGGCTGCTGGTATTGATGTCGGTAAATGCCTTGAAAGAGTCAGGGGTGTTAAGCAGTGCGTTGCCGTGATTTTCTATAGCGAGAAAAGACTTGTTTTTTTCCGCTACTTCAACCAGAGGTTTAAGGCTCTGGATAAAAGCCTTCATCTTTGATGCCAGTTCCTGTGGCTTAACCACACCATTAACACTTCCGCGGACCCCAACACCGCCACCAACCCGGCCGAGAAGTTCGGCATATTCTCTGTAATCGCGGCTGTAAAATGTAAACGCGGCAATATCCAGTTTGTGTTTTTTAAGCAACGCCTTAAGCCCGTCAGGTCCTAAACGTGTCTTAACATCGGCGAGATGTTTGCAACGGCCAAACGGAGCCCAGATGTCGATACCGTCGAACCCGAGAGCTGCGATCCTTTCGCATGCCTGCTCGATGGGCAGGGACGAATAACAGATACTCGAAGCGGACATTTTCATCTTCCATTTGGCGGGTTTTGGCGTTGGGGTATTAGCACAGCCCTGCAGCAGGCTCATCGCAGCGCCGCATCCGGCGGCGGCGCCCAGAAAGCTTCTGCGAGTTATCGTTTTGCCAGTGCTTGTTACGTTCATTTCAGGCATAATAAACCTTTCCATACTTTGTATCGGTAAGTATTAAGATTTCGGCCCGACAAACTACCATATTTCCCATTTCTTACGGTACGTACGGGTAAGCATTTTTGCAGCTTCGGCGTCGCCAACGATCTGTTCGGTTTTGGGGTCCCACTTGATCGTTCGTCCGGTCTGGGCGGCGGCATCGACCAGGTGAACGATCGTATCGCAGCGAATTCCCATTTCAACGGGACAAACAGTTTCTTTTCTGGATTTTACACAGTCGATAAAGTTTCGGTGATGTTCATTCGACACGTAAACTCTTTCATCAGTCGGCTTAAACTCTGTCTTCCAGAGTTTCTGATTGCTTGCGTAGAAGCTATACCCTTTAAAATCTCCGATCCACCCATTCGTACCGTGGAAGACCACCCCGTCACCATCTCGCCATGTGAGCGGATAATATTTCATCACTACGTCCCTGGCTGTCTGGTGATCCATCATACAAAGTGTTACCCCGTTTTCATATTCACACATGACATCCCAATGCTCCAGTGTCCGGAAAATGCCCTCTTTCGGCACACTTCCTGTACCCTTGTATTTTATCGGGCTGGTGTGGTCGGTTTTATTACCCCACTGTGCTATTCCAAGCGGATGAATTCCGCAGCCGGCCACGAAACCCAAAGATGTTTCCGGGCAATGGAAACCGCCCCACCGGGTGCATCGGTCAACCGTATAAGGCACCATATCCGAAGGACCCTGCCATGCGTCAAAATCCAGATCGTCCGGGACCGGGATCTCTACGGTCGAACCGTATGGTTTGACGTTATAATTGGCGGCATCAAATTTTACGTTGCGACACCACAGGTCTATATGTTTCAATTCACCAATGTATCCGTTTCTAACGAGTTCAACCATTTTGCGATACCTCATCTATAATCTTACCAAATTCAGCTTGAACAATCAAGATTTTGTTCTATCAAAGCTGCTTTGTTGAAAATACGCACCGGGTGCGGGTGGAAAAAAGCCGGGTTCGCAAACATCTCGGAACCCGACTTCGGAGGAGGGTGATGAAAGCATCAATGAGCCTGTTGCACAAACCTATTTCCGAGTAACTCAATAGCGGTTTTTGATGGCAAAAACGGGGTTTAACTGTTGTGTTTTTGGTATTATGCAACAGGCTTAATACAATTATAAATCTTTACGAGTTCTTCCAACAATAAGTCTAACACACAAATAACCGGAGTCAATAAGTAAAATACTGCTTTTTCATAAGAGGCAAAACCTTATAGATTGTCGTTTTGGCCGGCCTGGGCATCTGTTTTGGTTCGTGCAACTTACTGCGGACGGTAAAATCGGACGTTGGCGGGTCGATGAAAAGTGGGGGTTTTTTAATAAATTTGCGTCCGATAAGGGCAAAAAGCCCGTTATCAAGCTTATTTTGGGGTTTATTATGGGGCTATCAGGGAGCGGACATTTTGAAAGGTTTATTGTTGACAAATACTTCTTGACTACTTATACTGATTGGAAGATAGCAATGCGATTGAGGGATGGCTATAGCAATATTTCGAGTGAGGAGCACTTGTTTAATGTCAGTCCGGCTGGTGCGGTTAGCTTGATATCGTGACAGTGCAGAGCCGGCGAAATTGAAAAGATGTTTAAACAGGGGGGCAAGATGAAAATCGCTAAAAAGGGATTTGTGTTGAGAAGACTCGGAAATGATATTGTTAATGTCTTTTTCAGGCCCACGTCTGTAATTGCCGCGGTGCTGTCAATAGGTATCATATATGTACTGTTGTCTATTTTCGGCATAAACCTTCTTTCCAGCAATAAGCTTGTTTTGCTGAGTACCGCGACAAGTTACCCTGCGAGCGGCAGTGCACCGGCGCCGGAAACGGGCAGTTTTGAGGCCGAGCAAAACGGCGAGGCACAAATTGCCGAAGTTTCCGAGTGGCGAACTGTACGAATGAGGGTAACGGCCTATTGTGCCTGTAGAAGATGCTGCGGAAGACATGCAAATGGCAGAACAGCGTCTAACCACAGAATCCGCAGAGGGGATGTTTTTGTCGCCGCTGATAAAATGTATCGATTCGGCACAAAAATGGTCATCCCCGGCTATAACAACGCCAAAGTCGTAAAAGTCCTTGACCGCGGACGAGTCATCAAGGGCAGTCGGCTGGATGTCTTTATCCCGTCGCACAGGCGCGCAAGAAAGTGGGGGGTGAGATACCTGGACGTTCAAGTGAAGATCTGAGCAGCATATCTTAGAGATATGAAATAAGAGACCGTACGAACGAGAGAGCAAAAAGCAGTGGCGATGATTATCATTGGCTTAACGGATTTGCACGGAAACGGTGATTATATCGAGATGATCGCCGGGGAGTTGACCGAAGCCGATCTTATTATTATCGCCGGCGACATCACGAATTTTGGGGGCTGGAGCGAGGTACAAATCCTCCTGGAGCACATCGGGGAATATAACAGCAATATTCTGGCTGTTGCCGGCAACTGTGATAAACGTGGTGTAAGCGAATATTTGGCCGAGCGTCAAATCGCGCTGGACTGTAATTGCGTCGAATTTGAAAATATCACTTTTGTGGGCGTCGGCGGTTCGCTGCCTTGTCCGGGGCATACGCCAAACGAATGCCCTGATGGCAATTTTGCCGCGTGTCTCGAACAGCTCGAATCCAAAATACCCCCCGGCCGGCCTCTTGTCCTTGTATCACATCAGCCGCCCGCCCAAACAGCCGTGGATTTGGTCGGCGGACGGCATACCGGAAGCGTTGCCATAAGAGATTTTATCATGAGAAATGAGCCTGTTCTGGGTATCTCAGGGCATATCCATGAGGCCGTGGGAAGCGACAAAATCGGCGCGACAGTACTGGTTAACCCGGGGCCATTCAGACATGGCAGATACGCCCGCATTGAACTGGCCGAAAAGGGGCCCAAAATCACCCTTTGCGATGTTGGCTGATTTTATATAGCCAATTTCGACCTGTTTAGTGCTGTCCAGTAAAAAAAAGTTCCGTTTCCCAAAAAACTTCTTGACAATCCCAGTCAATCGAATATAATTATGGGATGTTCGTTGGAAAGGAAAAAAGGATGTCAACCAGCGAAAAAGAAAAACTTATTTGGGCGCAAGGTTATGCGCGTCTCATCGAAAGCCGCTTTAAAAAATGGCAACAACCACTTGGCATTAACGGCTCCGAATACCGCAAGTATCTCACAAAAAAGTTCGCTGCAGATTGTGAGGATCCCTTGCGAAAAGCTCTGATAGAGTCGATTTCCTAATCGCCCTTGACGCTGCGTGGTTTTGTCTGTAAAATGCTTTTTTGCCCGGCCCAGGTGGCGGAATAGGCAGACGCGCTAGCTTGAGGGGCTAGTGTCCTTTGGGACGTGCTGGTTCGACTCCAGTCCTGGGCAGTTCTAGAGCTAATTAAGGGTAACGGGTACGAATGGCGGTTGCTTAAGGGTTCGTTTAGCTAATCCTTATCAAAGAATCCTTCATTTTAGCCTAAAAACAATGTTTTGTGTTTTAAAATTACATGGCGTATTGCTTAAGCAACCGCCATTCGTAACGGGTACCCTTTAGTTAGCTCACTATCTACATCGAGCATCCTCCACCATCCATAGCACAAGTACCTTCTTCACCTGAAACAGGCTGTTTGTTATATGGAAGCTTCATGAGTAACAAAGCCATCATGCAATTATCCGTTATACCTGCAAAAACAAGTCCAGAGCCAACAAACAAAGGCAGGACAAGAAACCATAGATTTACAAAGCTTAATAATGCTCCGAGCAAGACCAGGCTTCCTGCAATTATCCTGACCTGCCTTTCAAGAGATATGGGGCCATCTGTTTTTTTAACCGGCAATTTAGCTTTATCCCACGAGGTAATACCGCCTTCTATAACAGCAAGGTTTGTAAAACCTTTTTGCAAAAGCTGCATCGCCGCCATTGTTGCACGGTGTCCTGTTCTGCATAAAATATAATAGGAATCATTGCCTGATAGAGACTCAAAGGATGAAGCCAAAGACTGCAAGGGCACATGTTTAATGCCATCGATATCTACGGATATTTCTTTTAATTCCTGTTCAGTTCGAACATCCAGCAAAATGCTGTTGGGCTCTTTAAGTTTATCATATGCCCGTTTCGGAGAAATGGTTGAGAAGCCCTCCGCTGTTCCCTGTTGATTAGTTTTTACAATGGTATCCATATTAGAGGGTTTAGGCATTACTTTGGATCTGGCATTGTCACAGAACTTTGCTTTATCTGTCTCAAGCAGAAATGGATTTGTCCTTTTTTGCTCGGCCATTGTCGAAATAAGATTACCTTTGTAATCATGGGCGGGTCTTATTACAGTTTCTTCAGGCAGAGCAGCCAGATTATTCAATGTATCAAACATATCTTCAGGAGAGCCGTTCTGGAAATCCATCCTGCCGACGCTATTTATCAAAAGCACATCACCGGTAAAAAGATCGCCATGATTCGTAAGCAGGCTTATAGAATCATCTGTATGGCCTGGAGTGTAGATAACTTTTATTTCGGTACCGCCTGCATTTATGATATCACCGTCATTTAGTCTGTTAGTCGCTATAGAGTAAACAGCACGTTCACTCATATATAAAGGCACACTAAACTTGTTCTTTAAGATTGCTGCAGAGGAAATGTGGTCTGCATGTGTATGAGTGTCCACAATACCTATCAATGACAGTTTTTGTTTGAGCAGCTTTCGAGAGTATTCTTTTACAAGAGAAATATGCGGATCAACGAGAATTACCTGCCGGCTATCCGTAATGAAATATGAATAGCAATTTCCCGCAGTGAATGATATTACACGTTGATTTTTAGACATAGCAAATCTCCCTGATTAAACAACCGATATTTTCAGTATATATTACCAATCCTCGCCATATCCGTCAATTTTGTTGACGGGTTCTCATTATCTCAAACCCGGCCGCAAACGCTGCACAGGATTATGCAAACTTTACTCCATTTGACATGTCTTGTCTAATAACACTTGCCATAATATCACCTTGCCTTTTATCTTTTACTGTCTTTGCCCTTGTTCAGGAATTTACCGTGCCAATATTTAGCTATTGGTGCAAAAATAATGGCCATCGAAAAAAAGAATACCAAGAAACCAAGCATTCCCCTTATTTCAAGAATGTCAAGCAAAAGCAAAAAAAATGCTCCTACCACAACGAATAACACAAGAAACATAAAACAAGCAAGCCAATGCTCTGCTATCTTCCACTCCATACTACACTTCACTTTCTTTTGTTTAATATTATTTTTCTTTTTCAGTCCATGTCCCATCCTGGTCGAGCGTTACTGTATTAGGTTTGAGATTTTCATTAACAGCAGTAACTGTAAATTTCAAAGGGTTTAGGCTAACAACAGTAAATGAAAGCCACTTATGCGTACTTTGCTTATAGTATCTTCCATCCAAGTCGCCAGGAGCAAATCCAAGAACCTCAAAATCATTATCCTCTGGCAATTGTCCATCAGCGCCTTGTTCAGCAGCATAGGCTCTGATATGGGTAAAAATGGCTGCCATAAACGATTTGCTCTCAGAGACCACTTGCGAATGTGATACTCTGGGCGGACGCGATACGCCCCAGAACAGTACAATAAGAAATAAGGCAATTGCTACCCCAAGTGTTGCCATCCAGCATATTTTAAGTTTCCGGCCTTTTGGATTGTTTTCCGTTTCGTTCATTTTTCACCTGTCTTTCTTTTTGCTAAGAACGCTAATACATGTGACTATTATAAGAACGATTATGAATGCGTTTATAAAATAGCCTTCTTTAGTATGTGCATCAAAGCCAAATTCGCGGACGTGGTTGACATACTTCCAGCGATGTAGCACAATAAGAAATATACCGCTCCCCATTACAATAAGTTGTTTTTTGTTCATTTGCTTCACCTTGCCTTTTACTTTGAAAACAACATTACAATAATAACCACAGCAGCGTATAAAAGGTCTCTACCGATACGTTGGCTCATTCTTCACTCTCCTGCTTTTCAAGTGCTTCGATTTTTTTCTTTTCCTCGAGGGTTTTTCTTTTTTCCTCGGCGGCTTTCCTTTTGAAATACAGCATAAGCCATTTACTTGGCCTGCGTTTCAAGGCAATAATGTTTATCCCAATATATGCAACAAGGAGAACAGATATCACCCACCCTGTCACCCCCATGTCCCAGGCCGCTTCTGTATAACATATGAAAATTAAAATCCCCAAGGCCACAAAATTTAGAATCATAGCAAGGATTCTCATTCTTTCACCTGTCCTTTCTAAAAAAGTGGCCGGGAGTTAATGACACAGTATAAACGCTCCGCAGGTTGCCCGCATGGATTCCCCGGACATAAACGGATTCAATGACAGATTTGATGTTGAAGTTCTCATGGCTCAATTATCCCACATTCGGGCGGGGTTGCACGGAAAAAAGACTTATTTTTATGTTTTTTTTCACACCCTTGCCGAGAGTCCGCGGGGGCACGTCATTGTTGACAATTGAGAAGTATATCTGTAAACTAAAACTTTCTGTGCGTGAGAATGATATATAGATTGCCGGCGTGGAGGTAAAGCTGAGTTGATTTATGAATTTTTTAAGCGTGTTTTGGATATCTGCGTTTCACTGTTGCTGATAGTGATTCTGTTGCCTGTTTTTGGTGTTATCTGTATTTGTATCAGGTGCGCCGGCAAGGGTGCGGCGGTTTTTGCTCAGGAGCGAGCGGGAAAAGACGGCGAGGCTTTTACGTTCTATAAGTTTCGCACTATGAGAGCGGATGTTGATCCTTTCGGTGCCAGCCCAAAGTCCGGCGAGGATCCGCGGCTGACGAGGGTTGGCAGATTTCTGCGTGAGCATTCGCTTGATGAACTGCCTCAATTGTTTAATGTGCTTAAGGGCGAGATGAGTCTGGTTGGTCCGCGGCCATTGTATGTTTCGCAGATGGCTGAATGGGATGAGAGACAAAAACGGCGGCTATTGGTTAAGCCGGGGTTGACGGGCTTATCGCAGATTTCGGGGAGGGGGGAAATTACGCGCGAAGAAAAACTGGGGCTTGATGTGAGGTATGTTGAGACGCGGGGGATGTGGGTGGATATTAAAATTTTATTCGCTACTTTCGGGCAGGTGTTTTGGGGGGGGAGTATCTATGAGAAGAAATACTCGAAAGATGAGGATACCCGCGGCGAAGAGTAAAGGGTTTTGTTAAAGGGGCGGTTTGCGGCGGGGGTTGCAGATGAAGTACGAGACGATTATCGCGGCGGCTATTGCGGTAAATGCGGTGAGTGAATCTATAAGGCGAATCTGTTTGGCGAATGGGATCGAACACAGCTTTACGAACGCTAACAATACCAGGGGGGCGGCCAGGGCGGTGATTAGCCATTTTGGGGTTGCGTCTTTCGTTGGGATGTAGCGATGCATGTATTGAATCCACATGAGAGTAAAAACGGCATAAGCGAGGAAATGAAAACTGATATTTAAGTGCAGGTAGGGATATAGCAGGACTATGTTGGAGAGGTTCGTTGCGGCGAAAATGAAGATGGCGATTACAAGGAGCAGGCCGTGCCAGAAAGTGAAAAATGACAGTATCAGCAGGCCAAGCAGGGTTCCCGCTAAATCGGCGAGAAAATCGACAACGGTGCCTGATCGGCCTTGGATGAATAACTGGAGCCACTCGTCGAAAGCGCCGTACCAGACCATAAGCTCGAGAGTGAGCCATGGTTTGGCTTTTCGCCAGTCGGCTTTTTTGTATGGGCTGATTGCGAACCACCATAGAAAGACCAATAGAAGATAGGCCAGGAGGTGCATTGTTTTGTCGGACATTCCGGATTTTCTTGCCATGTCGGGGACGGGCATGTGGGTTAAGATGAATATTGCCGGCCAGTAAATCAGCAGTGCGGTGAGAACGTATTTATGCCTTCTTAGCATTGTCATATAGCGAATCCTGGAAATATGTGAGTATATCGGCAAAAATGGGGCTTTGCAATAGGACGGTTGGGGGTTTTGGCGTTTACATGATTCTTTGGGGGTATGTAACTGCTGCGAGTATGGCTGGGGCGTGTTTTTGCCAGAGTGCTTTGGGGGTGAGGGT